>Ga0190276_115_pt1 | contig 23111 bp, 22 predicted proteins | sample MCH_20Endo_J9_FD_131022 | JGI IMG/M metagenome (GOLD analysis project Ga0190276, IMG submission 131022) | Enriched cells of marine protists from Biology Centre CAS, Ceske Budejovice, Czech Republic - MCH_20Endo_J9 | ecosystem: Environmental > Aquatic > Marine > Unclassified | place: Czech Republic... | reverse complement strand
ATAATTGCGCTGTGCAATTTTTTCCCGGAATGAATCAATACGGCGCTCATTTTCTTGCATTGCTTTATTAAAATATCGAATTTTTTTGTCTTTCTCTTTCGATTCAATAGTTAATAAACTAACTTGTTCTTTAAGGCTGCCGACTTTGTTTTCAAGGGTACATACTTTTTCTTCTGTCTCTTCAACATATTCTTGTTTTGGTTTTATAAATGCAAGTACAACGCTACTTACAAATAACAAGCTATATACAACCTTAAACTGCAATGTACCAAACTCTCCATGTATAGTCTCTAATCCGGATATTGTATCAAAAGTAACCATTGCTGATACAACCCCTATTAATATAAATGGTATAGCCAACTGCCAACGCAGTAATATAGCAACTACAACTGTGTTTAATAGAAAAGTCATTAACTGAAATTTTCCAAAATCACTTATCATTAATTGCAAACAAGCTATATATGAAAGATTATAAAATATACTAACAATTAAAAATAGAGATACTATTTTTTGAGTTTTTATAGACTCGGGTAAGAGTGGATAAGCAATAAATATTGAAGCTATAACTAATACAGAATTATAAATTATTTTATAAGTTGTTGGATATAACGATAAAATTTCAGAAGGTAATGAGTACATAGTAGAGAAAATAGATATCATAGAAAATAAACCAAAAAACGTATAGCTCATACTATTTTTTGGAGTATTTTTTTGTAAACAATTCATTAAATTAAATTCTTTAAATCCTTGTAACACTTTTTGAAATTTCTGTCTTTTTAACTGTTTGTAATCTATTAAATCTTGTGGATTTTCTATTCCTACCCACCCTCCATGTTGTTTCGCAAAATAATGCGTGCAGAATAGTACTAATATGTTCATAAATACACCAGGCACTATACTATTTACCGATTTATAACTGATCGTTATAAATAGAACAGTCAGCAGCGCTGCAAACATTCCAGCTAAAACAGATTTTTCAGAACTACGAAAACCTAATATACTCAGTATAAATGGTGGTGTAACAATTGGCATATAAAAACTAAACGTTAATATAATTAAATCTAACAAACCCTTAAAAAATATAGCTGGTATTACTGCGATACATCCAACAATTATAGCAAACAACCTAGCAAATTTTATCTCATTTTTATTTACAACATCAACATTTAATGATTTACAAATATCATGCGTTATCAAAACAGCAGAAGAATTAATATATGAATCAGCTGTGGACATAACCATTGCAATTATGCCGACTATTGTAAAACCAATTAAACCGGGATAAGAATATTGATTAATAGTATATGCAATTAATTCCCCAGAATGTAAATTTTGTTTTGTTGAAAGTAATAAAATGCCTATCCAGTACATACTAATTGCTATTAATATGTATATAAAAGCAGATCTGGAAAACATTGTTTCTACTTGCTTAATATCTTTAGTCATAGAAATACGCTGAAACGCTGCTGGATCCAAGCTAGGTATAAGAAAAAAACATAGTAATGCAATCCAACTGTAAAAATTAGGGTTACTTACGTCAAAGACTTTTGTGAACTGAAAATTAGGATCATTAGACAATGTGTTCATAACTGCTGCAGGCTGATCCATTGCTCCCCAAACTAGAAGCGCTAGACCTGGAATAAATACACAAAAAGCAAGTAATTGTAATAAATCTGTAAATGTTACAGCTCTAATTCCACTATAGCTGGAATATATTATTACTATTACAGCGCTTGCAATTACCGTGTAAGTTGTATTCATTCCTGTAAAATAACTGAACATATTTGCTGAGACTTTAAACTGAACCGCTATGAAACCTATAGTTCCTATAACTCCAGCGATGGCAGTGAACAGCCTAACCCACTTTCCGTACATATTACCCATAGCTTCAGCTATAGATAATGAACCTAAAAACTCTCTCATTCTTGGAGCTAAAACATATGCTACTATTAAAAATGAAATTAATTCAAAAATACCAGTAGAAATATAATATAGCCCCCTGTTATAGGTTTCAGCAACTTTTATTGATAAACTGCTACCGCCTATCCATGTAGCAACCAAGGTTGCTGTTAATGTAGCAGTGCTAAAATTACGTCCCCCTAATGCATATTCTTTGATCGTATTAACATCACGGCCGTGGTATAATCCTATGCATAAATTTGATAACAAAAAAACCGCGATAATCAAAAAATCTAAGTTGAAATTCATGTTAGTTTTCGGTATATTAATTAAAATAAAATCAACCCATAAGATATATTAACAAACGTTTAAAGGCAAGTATTAATTAATTTGCTATAACAAAAATTATATAAAATTCGTATTGTTGCATGATTTTTGGGTGCTTTTTAAGGTAGTATTTTCCAGCGTTTTTGCTTGTAATCGAAGCGTAAAAAATAATTTTGTTGGGAATTGCATTTGAGGAGATAGGCGTTTTCTTGTTCGCTGAATAAAGGTGCTTCATTGACGTAATCACATTTTAAGCCGTTTTTAAGAGTTAAATTATAAAATCCTAGTTTCTCCATGTAAAACCTAAATTTACGTGCATAGAATTCGTTATGACGCCAATCTGGGTTAATATGTTTTCTATTTAACGGCGCGGTGCACAAAGATTTATCATTTTCATTCAGGGCATAGCATTGCAGATACTCCATCGAGACCTCTGGTGGGGCCTTTTTAGCATCATTGATGGCTGCTTGCTGCACGTCAATTACTACCGCCTTAGCCGATGAAATCAGCGCCAGAAGTAAGATTGTTGTTGTGATTTTTTTCATAATACTACTCCTTCGGCTTTGCCGTATTATGATACAATAGATCCAGGATTTTTTGACGATCGCTTGAATTTACTTTGCTGGGTGAGAGGTATGAAATTGCTGCTATTCCATGTTCATCCAGCATAAAAGGATCAAGTCCTTGGCTAACAAGCTCAAGAAATTTATCAACTTGTTGATTTTTTGCCGCTTGGAATAGTTGCTGCTTTAGTTCAGTTAGTCTTATGGGGTCTTTACGCAATGATCTGAGTTCTTCAGCATTATTTTCAAGCATTGATCTTATATCGCCGCGGTCGTGCTCGCTTATGTTTCCAAGAATCAAATAATCAAAGACTGAGAATCCATTTTCATCTAAGGTCGATGGATTCACTCCTTGCTCAACAATTTCCTGAAAAACTGTGAAATTGCCATCCTTGGCTGCTTGAAATAATTGCTGCTCTGATTTGCTGAGTTGTCTTGTAGGCTGCGGTTTTGTTGGCTTTTGCATTTTGTCTTCTCCTCATTTTATTAAACAAAGGATCTCAAGGATTTGTTTGAGATCCGTTATCGGGGAGTTAGAAAAACTGCAGCAAAAGAAGCAGCTATGATCGATTTTAGGCTCAAGGCTAATCGCCGAGAGCCCTGGACATATCGACCATCTCCCCGATATTCATTAAGAATTTCGAGGATCATATCATTTTATACGGATGATTTAACCGCTTTTGCGTTTACAGGTTTCTACACCCCAGAGCTTTCAACGTTTGTTAAAAACTCCGAGATTGATTCTACCGCTAGTTTTTATCAAAGTCAAGTTTATTACTGCTTTTTTCTAGATTACCGCCTTCGCGGTAATGACAACTAAGAGCTTATATTCACAACGTTTTGACGTCATTGCCGCCTTCGCGGTAATGACATCACAAGATACTGCAAACTGGTTTTTCTGGCCGTTCTAGATCTGGCGAATCAAGCTCGAAGATAACAGATATTAAGTGGCAAATATTTTTCCTGTTGACGTCATTGCCGCGCAGGCGGCAATCTCCAACAAACCTCTATCTTAAGCCAGATATTGCAATTACTGCCGTTGTTTTTGAGTTGCCTCTTTGGCCTTCTCTTCAGCTTCCGCTTTTTCTTTAACTGCCCAAAAAGATTTGGTTGCTGCTTTGATTAGCTCATCGCGGTAAGATAGTGTTTTCTTGCCAACCAATTTATACTCGTCTTGATCGTTTTTCAGCCAGAGATTTTCTTCTTCAATTTTACCAAAAGTAAGCTGTTCTTTGATAAGAAAAAGTTTATCTTCTGCTGCTTTTGTCTTAATCTCACACATTGCTGATAATCGTTCCAAGACTGCTTCAACAAAGGTTGGTGGGTTTTTTATAACTTTCATTTTTTACTGTGTTTTTTGCTTTTTTGCAGATTAACTGCCTAGAGTCATGAATATAAATGAATTTTTTTAAAAATCAATCATAAATATATCTAAATCATTACTTTTTGGTAATTTTTGAGTTTTGATTGTTAAGAAGGTAATTTTTTCGCTTAGCTGTTTTTGATAACAGCTTCGCAAAATTACCTTGAGTTTTTTGTTTTTTTTTGAAATTTTTAAATTCGAGTTTTTATATAACTATATACTAAAGTACTGGAGTAAGGGGGAATGCAGTGACCCCCCTAAAGGGGGGCACTGTAATGACCTACTTCTGACGAAGGTCATCACAGTAGAAAAAGAAAAAGCCTACAAAAAGAAAAAGTTTTGCAATTATTCCTTCATTTCTTTCTTCCATTCGAAAACCAGCGAATTAAAAAAATCAACTAATTGCAATTTTTCTTAAATAAGCACTTGCATGTTGTTAGACCTTGTGTTATAACTTTGGGTTAAGATCACAATGGTTTGGGCTACAACACCTTGCAAAAGTCGACAATTCAAGGGTTTAAGCTGGATTAGAGTGAGATTGATCAAGGCAGAAGCAAAGCAAATTCAGTGTCAGAAGTTGTTTTGAGTTCGTAACCTTGAGTAAGCCTGACGAGGCTTGATATTTTGGTAAAACATAGCTGTGCATTTTGGTTAGTCAGGTCAAACTACAACATAAAACCAGACGAGGTAAACAAGTGGGAAACGCGCCTTGAGAATGCATGACAACGGCTATTGAAACCATTGATAAGAGTTAGAAATAACCAAAGAAAAATAATGATCTCGATAGAAACTAACATTAAAGAAGTTTCGAAGAACTTGGATCACTTACAGCGCAAGCAGCTGCCATTTGCCAGCAGTAAAGCTTTGAATAAAATTGCTGTTAAATCGCAAGATGAGATTATAAAAATGATACCGACGGTGTTTAATAACCGGAAGAAATGGTACGGCAAAAACCAAAAGACTGGTGTCAAAGTGAGATTTTCGAATAAATATGAGCTGGTGGCGGCAGTTTTTACCAGAGCATATTTTGCGAAGATCCAGGAAGAGGGAGGCGTAAAGCTGCCTTATTCTGGTAATAGCCTAGCAGTACCGATGAAAGATATTGCTAGAAGATTCTACAAGTCTAATGCTTTGAAGAAAGAGCGAGATAATGGTAGAATATTTAAGAGCCGCTCGGGCCGTCATATTTTGCGGCGAGTTGGTAAGAAACAGGTCAAAAAGCTTTACAGCCTAGTGCCGCATGCGAATGTGAGGGCTAGGTTTGGCTTTGTGAAGACTGCGCATACTGTGTTCCATAGGAGGTTTGAGAAGATCTTTTATGAGCAGCTTGAATATGCTTTGAAGACCGCAAAGTGGTAGAAATAGATACCCTCCTTCGAGGGTATGACATAAATTTTATGTCAGAATTAATGATAATATGGATCGCCACACCAACTTTCAGTTGGCTTGCGATGACGCGTAGAGCAAACAGAGGTTGGAGACGGACAACAAATTATCCATAAAACGAAACGATTTGGCCTGTCCATTTCGTTTTCTTTGCAACCAATAGAAGAATAGCGTGTTTTTGAGAGTAGAGAGCGATATCTCATAAACCCTATGAGTATAGGCCTTATATAAGCTTAGGTACTTTACCACCGGCCCCCAAATGGGTAACTGGCCACCCCGGCGTGCCTCTAGACACAGCTCCCAGAAAAGCATTTCGTTTCGTTTTTAGGTAAATTGAAGACAACAAAAACCTCTGAACCCCAGTTTTTACCTAATGTTTCGACATATAACAATAATTAACAAACTATCCAAAATAACGAAAATCACCCTTTTTCGATTTCGTTTTTTAATAACAAAACAAATAAATCATTCATGAAAATAGAACTAATTGAACTTGAAGCGATCAAGGAATATAAGAATAATCCGCGATGTAATCAATCTGCTGTGATTAAAGTAGCAGCATCGATTAAAGAATTTGGTTGGCAGCAGCCAATCGTTGTTGATGCTAATATGGTAGTTATTGCTGGGCATACAAGACTGCAGGCAGCTCATCATTTAAAACTTAAGCAAGTGCCAGTTTATGTAGCCAATGCACTAACCGAGCAGCAGGTTAAAGCATATCGTTTAGCAGATAATCGTTTGCATGAAGATGCGAGTTGGGATAATGAGTTGCTGGCAATTGAGCTTGAGTGTTTGCAAGAATCAGAGTTTGATTTGGAATTGACAGGATTTAATCCGTTAGAACTGAAGAAATTATTATCTGATCAGAATGGGACTGAGAATGATGCAGATTCCATTAGAAGCAAAGAGATTTGCAGTTCAACATTTGAGGAGTTTGAGCATCAATGCCCTAAATGCAAATTTGAATGGAGCTAAGTCTTTTATGAATTATTCCGGAAAATGGGCTTTATCTGAACTACCAACATTTTGCAAAAATGATAAGCTAGAACAAGATTCTTACAAGGTATTTTCCTGCTTTCATGGAGCTGGCGGATCATCGATGGGTTATAAACTTGCTGGCTTTAATGTGCTGGGTGGGGTTGAGATTGACCCAATGATGATGAAACTATATCAACATAATTTAAAGCCAAGATATTCTTATATAATGGGGGTTGAGCAGTTCAATTCACTGCCTGATGAGGATTTACCAAAAGCATTATTTGATCTCGATATTTTAGATGGCTCACCACCATGTTCGTCATTTAGCATTGCTGGTGCGCGATCTAAGAAATGGGGCAAGAAGATGATGTTTCGTGAGGGGCAAAAGCCGCAAATCTTGGATGATTTGTTCTTTCATTTTATTAATACGGTGAAGAAATTACGTCCTAAAATAGTTATTGCTGAGAATGTTAAGGGATTGATTACTGGCAAGGCCAGAGGATATGTGAAGCAGATCTTGCAGAACATGAAAGATATTGGTTATAAGGCGCAGTTATTTTTAATTGATAGCGCTGATACTGGCGTTCCACAACGAAGACAAAGAGTGATTTTCATTGCTCGGCAAATGGGATTAGAGCTTTCTGATTTGAATCTACAATTTACTCATCGTCATATTAGCGTTAAAGAAGCGTTTCGTGGTGTGATTAATCAGGAGAAAGATTTGCGCTTTTTAAATGAGAATAGTCGTAAATTATGGGAAAAAACCAAAGCTGGTGATTCTTTTGAAACTACTCACAAAAATGGCAGTAGATTTAACGAGAAGAAACTAAATCCCAATGACACTGCGACAACACTGACGACTAGATCAATGCCGATGCACTGGCAATATCCAAGACGCATCAGTACGATGGAAGCAGTTCGTTTGCAGAGCTTTCCTGACGATTATGATTTTTTACATACTAATGGACTGCATGCAATTGGTATGTCAGTGCCGCCATTGATGATGCAAAACATAGCTCAGAAGGTTAAATTGCAGTGGTTGGATAGACAAAGCAAGGTGTCATCACCGTGAAGACGGTGATCTATTTAATTCCCTATTTTAGATACCCGAAGGCCTAAGCCCGAGGATGACATCCTAAGCAACAAATAACATTATAAAACATGCAAACATATTCCGGAGAAGTAATTGCTAAATTGTTGAATCTCAGCGTTCGAAGAGTACAACAATTAGCCAAAGACGATATTATTCCAAAATCTGATAAAGGCAAGTATGACCTTGTTGCAAGCGTGCGTGGATATATCAAATATCTTTATGAACGTGCTTATGGGCAGAATAAAGAAACTATAGATTCACATGCAGAAAAAGCCAGATTGCTTAAGGCGCAGGCAGAAAAAGCAGAGCTGGAACTGAAGATCATGCAGGATAAATATATGGCTTTAGCGGAAATTGAGTTTTTGTGGAGCGGGATGTTATTGTCATTTCGTGGCAAGATATTATCACTTCCAACCAAGATCGTACATAAAATTGCAGGGGCTGGTGGAGATTTAGCCAAGATCGAGCGCATGCTGACGGACGAATTGCATGATGTGCTAATGGAATTAAGTAATACCCAATATGGTCAACATGGACAAAAAGTCGCAGGATTTTCTGCAAAAGATAGTTCAGAAAATTGCTCCACCGCCAAAGTTAAGAGTCAGTCAGTGGGCTGATCGATATCGTTATTTATCGAGTGAATCAGCTGCAGAGCCAGGTAAGTGGGATAGTAATAGAGCGCCATACCAAAAAGCAATTATGGATGCGGTGAATGATAGTGATATTGAGACTATTGTGGTGATGTCTTCAGCGCAAGTTGGCAAGACTGAGATTATCAATAATATTGTTGGTTATTACATACATCAAGATCCAGCACCAATGTTAGTGGTGCAGCCAACCGAGAAATTAGCAGCAAGCTGGTCAACTGATCGATTAACTCCGATGCTAAAACATAGTAAGGCATTGCAGGAATTAGTGCATGACTCACGAAGTCGTGATTCAGGAAATAAGATTTTATACAAGAAATTCCCTGGTGGGCATATTACTATGGCCGGTAGTAATGCACCATCATCACTAGCTAGCCGGCCGGTGAGGATTGTGCTCTGTGATGAGATTGATCGATACCCAGTTAGTGCCGGCTGTGAAGGTGATCCAGTTAATCTTGCCAAAAAACGGGCAACGACGTTTTGGAATAGGAAAATAATTCTAACATCAACGCCAACGATTAAAGATTTTAGTCGTATTGAGGCGGCATATTTGCAGAGTGATCAACGTAAATATTACGTTCCTTGCCGATCTTGTGGTGAGTATCAAACTCTTAAATGGTCACAAATTCGTTGGGATAAAGATAAGCCAGAGACCGCGCATTATGTCTGCCAAACACATGGCTGCGTTTTAACTTCAGCGGATAAGGATTATATGTTGCAGCATGGCCAGTGGCGGGCTGAGAACCAGTGTGAAGCTGTAGGTAATGTTGCAGGTTTTCATTTAAATGAGTTATACTCACCTTGGGTCAGCTGGAGCAAGATTGTAGCAGAGTTTTTAAAAGCCAAGCTAATGCCAGAAACTTTAAAAACTTGGGTTAATACTAGTTTAGGTGAAACTTGGGAAGAAAATGGTGATTCAGTGGCAGAAGGATCACTGATGTCACGCAAAGAGAATTGGGGCGATAAAGCGCCAGAAAAAGTGGTGATTATCACTGCTGGTGTTGATGTGCAGAAAGATCGTTTAGAGATTGAGATAGTTGGCTTTGGAATTGGGCAAGAGAGCTGGTCACTGGATTATCGTGTGCTGCATGGTGATCCTTCTAGAGAAGAAATATGGCAAGATTTAGATTTGCTGCTTGAAAAACCAATCAAACACGAGTCTGGCGTTAGTTTACGCATTGCTTGTGTTTGCGTTGATTCAGGTGGCCATCATACGCAAAATGTTTATACATATTGCAAGAAACGTCAGTTACGTAGGATATTTGCGATAAAAGGTTCATCCATTCCAGCAAAACCAATCATCAGCCGGCCATCAATGTCGAATAGTTTACGAGTTAAATTATTCTCAGTTGGTACAGATACTGCTAAGGAAATTATCTATAGCCGTTTGAAGATCACTGAACCTGGTAATGGTTATTGCCATTTCCCTGCTACGCGTGATGAGGAATATTTTAAGCAGCTCACGGCAGAAAAGTTAGTAACGCGCTATGTAAAAGGTTTTCCTGTGCGACGCTGGGAAAAGCCAGCTGGGCGTCGGAATGAGGCGCTTGATTGCCGGGTATATGCGCTTGCGGCCTTACATATATTAAATCCAGATTTGGAGTTATTATTTGCAAAGATGCAAGAGAAGAAGAGCACTAAAACGACTGATATTGTACAAAGCACAAAACAGCAAACAAGTTCTTCTTGGCAAATAAATGGTCACAAATTCGTTGGGATAAAGATAAGCCAGAGACCGCGCATTATGTCTGCCAAACACATGGCTGCGTTTTAACTTCAGCGGATAAGGATTATATGTTGCAGCATGGCCAGTGGCGGGCTGAGAACCAGTGTGAAGCTGTAGGTAATGTTGCAGGTTTTCATTTAAATGAGTTATACTCACCTTGGGTCAGCTGGAGCAAGATTGTAGCAGAGTTTTTAAAAGCCAAGCTAATGCCAGAAACTTTAAAAACTTGGGTTAATACTAGTTTAGGTGAAACTTGGGAAGAAAATGGTGATTCAGTGGCAGAAGGATCACTGATGTCACGCAAAGAGAATTGGGGCGATAAAGCGCCAGAAAAAGTGGTGATTATCACTGCTGGTGTTGATGTGCAGAAAGATCGTTTAGAGATTGAGATAGTTGGCTTTGGAATTGGGCAAGAGAGCTGGTCACTGGATTATCGTGTGCTGCATGGTGATCCTTCTAGAGAAGAAATATGGCAAGATTTAGATTTGCTGCTTGAAAAACCAATCAAACACGAGTCTGGCGTTAGTTTACGCATTGCTTGTGTTTGCGTTGATTCAGGTGGCCATCATACGCAAAATGTTTATACATATTGCAAGAAACGTCAGTTACGTAGGATATTTGCGATAAAAGGTTCATCCATTCCAGCAAAACCAATCATCAGCCGGCCATCAATGTCGAATAGTTTACGAGTTAAATTATTCTCAGTTGGTACAGATACTGCTAAGGAAATTATCTATAGCCGTTTGAAGATCACTGAACCTGGTAATGGTTATTGCCATTTCCCTGCTACGCGTGATGAGGAATATTTTAAGCAGCTCACGGCAGAAAAGTTAGTAACGCGCTATGTAAAAGGTTTTCCTGTGCGACGCTGGGAAAAGCCAGCTGGGCGTCGGAATGAGGCGCTTGATTGCCGGGTATATGCGCTTGCGGCCTTACATATATTAAATCCAGATTTGGAGTTATTATTTGCAAAGATGCAAGAGAAGAAGAGCACTAAAACGACTGATATTGTACAAAGCACAAAACAGCAAACAAGTTCTTCTTGGCAAATAAATGGTCACAAGAGTAAAGGTGGATTTGTAAAGAACTGGTGAAATGCAAATAAAGTTTGTATAATACCACATAATGTGCTATATTAAGTACTAAAAGAGGTATTAAATATCATGCAACACATATATGCAAATTTATCAGCCAGTATTTCTGAGCTAAAGAAGAGCCCAACAGCTTTGATTAACAATTCAAGCGGTGAGCCAGTAGCATTGCTTAACAACAATAAGCCAACAGCTTACTTGATACCAGCAAAGTTATATGAAAGAATATTAGAGCAACTTGATGATAAAGAGTTACTTGAAATCGCCCATTTACGATTACAAGATAAGCATAAAGCCGTAAGTGTTTCTTTGGATGAATTGTAATAATGAGTTATAAATTAGAATTTGTACCCGCTGCAAAAAAGGAGTGGGATAAGCTAGGCGCTACCATTAAGCAACAATTTAAGAAGAAATTAACTGAACGATTAAAAACACCACATATACCAAAAGATGCTTTAAGTGGTGGTAAAAACTTATACAAAATCAAGTTAAGAACAGTTGGCTATCGATTAGTCTATGAAGCAAATGACCAAAAGATAACTATTTTGGTTCTTGCCGTTGGTAAAAGAGAACGCTCAGAAGTGTATAAAAACATATTTTCTAGATTTGAATAAACAAAACAACATTCATAACATTCCCAAATCTTTTGTGGCGGGTGAAGCGATTAGTTGGTCTGTAGAGATATTAAACAACCAAAGAAATAATCTGCAAGCTCCAGAAGCTGATCTAAACTACATATTATGCAATAGTAATAATCAGTATCAGATTAAAGCTGATTATATAGGTGGATGTTATCATATAAAACTCACTTCGCCGGAAACTCTTATCTATGCGCCAGGAACTTATTGGTGGCAATGTTTTTATGGTACTGAGCAAGATATGCAGATGCTAGCTAGTGGTGAGGTTATCATCAAGCCTAATTTTGTGCAAATTGAAAGTTATGATGGTCGCTCACATGCGAGGAAAGTGTTAGATGCGCTGGAGAGTACTTTAGAAGGTAAGGCAACACGTGACCAATTATCTTACTCTATTGCGGGCAGGAGTTTATCTCGAATGAGTCCGGTGGAATTACTTGAATGGCGAGATAAATATAAGGCTGAAGAGACGATGCTGAAGCGTAAATCAGGGCAAGATCGCAGTCAGCTGATTAAAGTTAGATTTTAAAATTTTTATTACAAATTTTTTCTAAATGAAATTCCTCAAAAATCTATTTTTTGGTAAAGATAAAGACTTGTCTGCGACCAAAGAAACAAATCAACAAAAACTCAAAGGTAATTCTCATAAACAAACTGCGCAGAAACGTCAGTTTCAGGCGGCCGCATTTAACAGATTAACTAGTGACTGGATGGCTAATATTGCATCAGCTGATGCGGAGATTCATCGGTCGCTACGTACTTTACGTAGCAGGTCAAGGGATCTATGTATGAATAATGATTATGCACGCCGTTTCTTGAAAAAAACTAGCGTTAATATAGTTGGTAATAATGGTATTCGCTTGCAGGTCAGAGCTGAGAGTAAAGATGGAGTCTTATTGCGTGAGGCTAATGATAAGATTCAGCAAGAATTTAACAAATGGAGCAAGAAGGGGGTTAGCACAGTTTGTGGCCGGCTTTCTTGGATTGATTGCCAGCGTATTTTCATTGAATCTGTAGCGCGTGATGGTGAGGTTTTGGTGCGGATGATTAAGGGCAAAGAGGCTAATAATGAGTGGGGTTTTGCACTGCAATTTTTGGAAGCTGATCACTTAAATGAGGATCTGAATCAATCATTGAGCAATGGAAATTACATCCGCATGGGTATTGAGTTTAACAGGTGGAGCCGACCAGTTGCTTATCATATATTGACTAAACATCCGGGCGAAGAATTGCAAGATAGAGTTTATGAGAATGCTTATCAGCGAATAAAGGCTGATGAGATCATTCACGGCTTTATTTTGGACCGTTCCTCACAAAGTCGCGGCATTCCCTGGATGCATACGGCAATGTCGAGATTAAAGATGCTTTCTGGCTATGAAGAAGCTGAGTTGGTTGCCGCTAGAGTTGGTGCCTCCAAGATGGGTTTTTTTGTTTCTCCAGATGGGGCGAGTTATACTGGTCATGATATGGAAAATGGCCGCCCAATCATGGAGGCAGATCCGGGAACGTTTGAGCAACTACCTGCTGGTATGGATATTAAAACATTTGATCCGAATCATCCTACTGGTAGTTTTGCAGCATTTGAAAAGGCTATTTTGCGCGGCATTGCTAGTGGTCTGGACATTTCATACAATACTTTGGCCAATGATTTGGAAGATGTAAACTTTTCTTCCATTAGGCACGGGTCACTTGAAGATCGTGATAGCTGGCGGGCGCTGCAAAATTGGTTAATGCAGCATTTTTGTACACCAATATTTGAGCAATGGTTATTGATGAGTATGACTAGCGGCAAACTAAACCTACCTTTATCGCAATATGATCGTTTTAATAAGCCAGTTTGGAAGGCACGTGGTTGGGCCTGGGTTGATCCGCTTAAGGAAAATCATGCTAATCAAATTGCCATTAAACAAAAAACTAAAACCAGGAATCAGATTGCAGCAGAGCAAGGCATGGATATTGAAGAATTATTCCAGCAATTTGCTTATGAAGAACAATTGGCAAAAGAATATGGATTAAACTTAAATGAGATAGAACAAAATTTGCAATCGCAAAAATTAAAAAAAGATAAAGATGATGAAGAATCAGATGAATAACAAAGAAATTTCGGTTGATAGCTGCTTATATCGGCATACGACTTTAGAGGCAGATAATAATGCTACTGAACAAAAGAAAAATCGAGAATTCTGGTTAGTATTTTCCAGCGAAGAGCCAGTTGAACGTAATTTTGGTATGGAGATATTGGATCACAATAACGATAGCGTGGTGATGAAATGGCTTTCTTCTGGAAGAGCGCCATTATTGCTAGATCACGATCCCAGCAAACAAATTGGTGTAGTACAATCAGCTTGTATTACTCCAGATGGCAAGGCCAAAGCTAAAGTCAAGTTCAGCAAAAGTCAGTTAGCAGAAGGAATCTATCAAGATGTGCTCGATGGCATTCGCAGTAATGTCTCGGTTGGTTATCGATACATGCAAGATGGAGTTACCTTGGAATCAGAAGGCAGAGATGGCGGGCCAGATACTTACCGCATAAAACACTGGCAGCCGCTGGAAGTTTCGATGGTATCGATTCCAGCTGACCATACAACGGGCGTAATGCGTCATCAAACTATCAACTATTCCGTAAAAAATTATCCAATAAACTATTCAACAAATAACAGGAGCAATATGCAAGAAACTAAAACAACAAAAGAATCTACAAATAATGAACAAACTAATGGTCAACATATTAATGTAAAACAAATCAGGCAAGATGAGTCCACCAGAATAGGTGAGATTATTGCCCTAGGTGATAAGCATAATCTACGTGATCATGCGATGGATTATGTTAAAGATGGTCGCAGCGTTGATAATTTCCGGCAATATGTTTTGGAACAAATATCAACAAGGTCACAATTAAATCAAGAACCGATTAAGACCATCAGCAATAATGATTCATTCATTGGCATGAGTAAAAAAGAGGCGCGGGACTTTTCGATAATAAGGGCTATAAGAGCAGCAATGACTGGTAATTGGCAAGGGGCAGAACTTGAGAAAGAAGCTTCGTGCGCGGTCTCAAAACAAGTGGGCCGTGAACCAAGTAGCTTCTTTGTGCCACTTGATGTAATGCATCAAACTGATTATTCTTCTAACCATCGCAATTTAGGTGGCTCTCAGCAAACACGTAACTTGCAGAAATTACAAAATGATGCTGGTGGTTACTTAGTTGGTACGGATCACCTAGCAAGCAGCTTCATTGAGTTGCTCCGCAATAAGATGCTAGTCAAACAAATGGGTGCCAGGGTAATGAGCGGCCTGCACGGAGATGTAGCCATTCCAAAACAAACTGGCGGGGCTACAACTTACTGGGTCTCGGAAGGTAATGCTCCAGCCCATAGTCAGCAGAGCTTTGCGCAAGTGACCTTATCACCAAAATCAGTAGCTGCCTTTACCGACTTTACCCGCAAATTAATCCTGCAATCCAGCCCTGATATTGAGTCATTAGTGCGTAATGATTTGGCAACAATTCTAGCATTAGAACTTGACCGAGTAGCAATAACTGGTAGCGGCCGAGATTCACAGCCACTAGGAATCATGAACAGCCCTGGTATTACTGAATTACCAATCAATCTAGCAGATCCAGATCATGAAAACTACCTAGATTGGGGCAAAATAATTGATCTAGAAAGTGCAATAGCGGCGCAAAATGCTGATATTGGTACGCTAGGATATTTATGTAATGCCAATATGCGCGGTATCCTAAAGCAGCAAGAAAAGTCAGAAAACACTGCTCAGTTTATTTGGGGTAATTCCAATGAGGCTGGCTTTGGTATACTAAACGGTTACCGAGCTGGAACGACTAATCAAATGCCTGCTAATACGATTATCTTTGGTAATTTTGCAGACTTAATCATCGGACAATGGGGCGTGATGGATGTATTAGTTGACCCGTACAGCCTTGGTACTAGTGGTGGTATTCGTATCCGCGTGATGCAGGATGTTGATTTAGCAATCCGCCACCCAGAGAGTTTCGCCGTTGCTTCTGCTCCAGCAGCTCCAGCGCCAAATATAATTGAAGAACCTGCGGAAGAGATAATTCAGGAAGAAGATGGCGAAGAAGAGGTGATTGAGGAATAGCGTGTTTATTTGATTAGGAATGGTTTTTTATAAACGATTCACGCCTAGCAGCAATCTTACGTGCCAATTCTTCTTTTGATATAACATCACCACTATTAGCTTCTTTAATACCTAAGTTGACCTCTTTTTCCAACCATATTTTGTAGTTGCCATAATCTGAAATATTCTTGTTATTCACTACTAACATTATTTTATTTAGTTACTAATAGAATTACAATATAAACGATGTCATTTCAAGAAGATTTAACAGAATTTCTCGATATAGAGCAAGGATTTGCTGATATTGCGATTATTCAGACATTTGATATATATGGTGGTGATGATACTATTGAGGTTAAAGGGATATTTTCTGCAGAATATGTTGATATTGATGTTGGCATGAATGGCGTTTCTGGGCGTAATGCTAGTTTTGAATGTATGGCAGAAGAGGTAGAATGCTTGCAATATGGTGATAAAATCTGCATTGGAAGACAAGAATATTATGTTCGTGACTTTAAGCCAGATGGCACTGGTTGGACAATTTTAGTTTTAGAAAAAACACCAACAGATTGATTATAAGTTAATATTAATAATGCAAATACATATTCGAACTTTTATCAGGAAAGCAATAATCCAGCGTTTGATGCGCAATACTATGGCGCAAGAACGTGTTTATGATAGCCGTTTATATAATCTGCAGCAAAATGCCTTACCAGGTATTATTGTATTTTGTGATTATGAGGAAGTAAGCACTGAGACTATCAGCTTTCCACGCTCACAAATGCGTAATTTACGACTGACTGTTGAATGTTACGTGAAGGATCATCAGCACATTAATAGTCATATTGATAAGATCACGCACCAGGTAGAAACTCTGATCATGAGCGATGCAAATTTAGGCGGGTTAGTCAAAGATTGCCGTCTAGAGTCAACAGAGAATAATTATAATAACGAAGCTGATTATCCAGTGGCCGTAGCGAGTTTAATTTTTAAAATATCATATCGAACTAAAGAAAATGCAACCGATAAATTGATTTGAGATACCCATCTTCATGGGTATGACGTAATTTAAAATATAATAAATAAGGAAGAAAACATGGCAACACATGCAGGCTCGGAAGGAGTCGTTACAATTAACAACCAACAAATGGCCGAAGTAAAATCTTGGAACATTGAAGAAGTTAGCGATACAGTTGATGCAAGCGTTATTGGCACGCAATGGCGCAAATCGCTTGCAACGATCAAAAGCTGGTCTGGTTCAATTGACGCATTTTGGGATGATGGCGATGATGACAACGCCCAAAAATTACTTAAGATTGGCGCAACTATTGAGGTAAAATTATATCCAAATAGTTTAGCTGATAATCCGCAATATTTTACCGGTCATGCTATTGTTACTGGGATTTCAAGACAAGGATCATTCGATGGTATTGTTGAGAGCTCATTTACTTTCCAAGGTAATGGCGAACTAAAAAGTGGCAAGAATGTGGCTAAGTTAGAGAAAAAACAAGAGGAGGAGCATAAAGATGATTAAAGATAACATGAATGATAGCGTAATGCAGCGAGTCAAGTCGCATTTTGATAGCAAAGAGATGAAGATTATCGAAGTACCTGAATGGGGCGATGATAATCAGCCTCTATATATTTATGCTAGCCCCCTAACATTAGCGCAAAAGAATCGTTTATATAAAATGGCTAAAGATGATGATTTAGGCTTGATGGTTGAGACTTTGATAATGAAGGCCAAAGATGAGTCTGGTAATAATTTATTCAACAGGGCCGATAAGCCAGATTTAATGCGTTCTTGCGATCCAGATGTATTAATCAGAGTTGCTAATAATATTATTGGTGATAATGATGATAATTTTGAGTTAGTAAAAAAAAATTAGGTAACGATATTCTGCTGTATAATATCTTTAGCCTTGCAGAACTCCTTGGCAAGAGCGCCGCTGAAATCGAATCTATGACTTTATCAGAATGGAATCATTGGTGCGCCTATTTAAGTTTAAAGAATGAGCGTAATAAGGGTAGATTACCGCCTCCGCGGTAATGACGACGATTTTTTATGAGTTATCATGCCCCAACAGCGTTATTACGGCGCCCCAACTCGTCATCACCGCGGAGGCGGTGATCTCATAAAAAAATAATCATTAAAAAATGACTGGTAAAGAAGTAAAAGTAGTTTTTCGCGGTGTTGATAAAACGCGTCAAGCCATTGGTCGCATTAAGAAGAACTTTAAGGATCTTGAGAATCTGACTGGCCGCCTGACTAGAGGGTTTGGTGCGATTGGTATGGCTCTGGGTATGGCCTTCAGCGCCCGGTCTTTGAAGAATATCATTGATACTGGTGATCAGATTGGTAAGCTCAGCACTCGTCTTGGTGTTACTACGGAAGGTTTATCGGAACTCAAATATGCTGCTGAGATGAGCGGAGTTGGTTTTAATTCTTTATCAACTGGTTTGCAGCGAATGACTCGCCGTGTATCTGAAGCCGCGATGGGAACCGGCGCAGCTAAATCTGCTTTGATTGAGCTGAATTTATCAGCTCAGCAACTGCAAAAGATGAGACCAGAAGATCAGTTTGAGATGATTGCTGATGCATTAAACTCTGTCAGTAACCAATCAGATAAAGTTCGTCTGGCAATGAAATTATTCGATACTGAAGGCGTATCTTTGCTGCAGACCATGGAAAATGGAGCAGAAGGCATTCGGGCTTTACGTGAAGAGGCAAAGAGGTTAGGCCTTTCATTATCCAATGAAAATACCAAAGCAATGGCTGACTTTAATGACAGCCTAACCAAATTACAGGCGGTATTAACTGGTCTGCTTACTAGTGTTTTGCTGCCTATCTTACCAGTAATTACCGCATTCTTTGAGGCTGTAAGTGATGGTAATCCGGTTGTTACCTTCTTAATCAGTAGTCTGAGTATGCTAGTAGCATTACGTCTGGCTGTATGGTTTGCAAGCGTTACTATGGCAGTACGCGGCTTTACCCTGGCACTCATGGCAAACCCAATTGGCGCAGTAGCGGTGGCCATATCACTTGCTGCATCTGCCCTAATGAGTCTTTATCGGTGGTTTAACAAAAGCACATCTGCTGCCAAGGAATCAAACGAAGTATTGCAGCAAACCAAGCAAGTATCGACCGAATTACAGCAATTGCAACAAAAACAGATGCAGCAATTAGTGCAAAGCAATGAGCTGCAATCTCAGAAGAAAGAGCTACTAAAACAAACTAATCCAATCTTGCAAAAACATAATCAACAGCTACAGCAATTTGGCAGTAATCTTAAAAACAGCACTCAGCAGCAAAATAATCTCAATGAAGCTATAAGTGCTCATAAATCAGAATTATCCGACAGCGCACAAATGCAAGAAGAGGTATTTGACTTGATCAAAAGCAGTTCAAAACAGGCTGCTAATAATATGATTAAAAACTTCTCAAAAATGTCTAGCGGATCAAAACAATATACTAATAGCATTAAATCTGATTTTAAAAACTTATTCCGCAGCATTCAATCGGATCTAGTCAAAATGGGCTTGCAAAAAGGTTTAAGCGCCTTGCAAAATAGTAGCTTCGGAGGTTTACTTGGTGGTCTTAGTAATATGGGAGGCGGTGCAAGCGGAGGATTAGCAGGTGGCCTGGGAGGTTTAATATCCGGAGCCGCTAGTGGCCTTGGCAGCATGCTTGGTGGTTTTGCAGGCTTTTTTGCGGGTGGAGGCATAACAAAACCAGGTAAAGCACACATTGTTGGCGATGGCGGCGAGCCGGAACTATTCACCCCCAACAGTGTCGGGCGCATAACTCCTCTCAGTCAGCTAGCAGGAGCCGGCACCTCCTATTCACCAAGTATTAATGTCTATATGAACATCCACACCCCAGACATACACTCGTTCAGCCATAGCCGCGATCAGATTATGTCCGATATGGCCAGACGCATGGCCAAAGCTGGACGTAATTTGTGAGTGAAATTAAAACTTGTAATATTAATTTATATTAGCTAAAGTTGATTTAAGATAACTGAATAATGAGTGTAGAGTATGTTGAAACGCATTACTGATTTGTTTCAAATCAAACAACTTACCAAAACAAGATGCTTAGTATAAAACAACTTTCTATAGAGTCAGAAGAAGGTTTCCAAAAAGAGCTGGATGATATCTTAAAGTCAATAAACCGTTATACTAAAGGATATAAAAATGAATACCATCCTAACCCAGAAAGACTATTATTAATATTAAAACAAAATGTATTTAAAGATGTAGAAAATGGCCTTCATGAAAATATTTTTAAAATGTCTATGGAGCTTCATTACCAAGATATTGTAAAATATTTACTCAGTAAGTATCCACAATTAAAAGAAAAAATACCTTATCACATAGGGCATGTAAATCTAGAGTTAGTAGAGTGGTTTATTGATTATGGGTTCGATGTCAATACAAGCACTAAAGAAGGAGATACATCTTTACATAACGTGTGTTGCTTCAGACGTAACCCTGATAGTATACTAATTATGGATTTATTAATCAAAAACAAAGCTAATGTTAATATACAAAACAATAACGGAAAATATCCTATATATAATGCTGCATTTCAGACTCTTCATAGTAATAACAAAACACCAGTATCTATACGAATTGATATGCTAAAAACTTTAATTGATAATAATGCTGATATCAATTGCAGAGACAATATAGGTGGCACACCATTAATTAGTGCTACCATAGAAGGAGATATTAATCTATTAAAGTTTTTACTTAAAAATAAAGCCAATGTTAACATAACAAAGTCTAAACAAATACCAACCTGCTTGCATAAGGCATTATTGTCAGAAAATTTGAGTTTAGAATATATCGAAATATTATTAAAAAGTAATGCCGACGTAGGTTACCAACGCTTATCAACACAACACCTTCATATCGCCTCTCCATTTCATTATTTATTTTATAACCCATATTGTTTAGAAATTATTGAGATTACAAAATTACTTTTAAAATATGATGCAGATATCAATTCATTAGATAAACATCAGAATTCTGCTCTTACTCAATTATCGAATGCTGCTCCAGAAAAAAAATTATTACAAAACGATCTACTCATATTTATCGCACCTTATTTGAATGCTGAAATACAGAGTAATTCTAATACAGAATTTTGTAAAGGTGATATTCTACATATAATAAATAACCCCAACCACGCTCTGTTATTGGCAATTCAAGAAAAAGATTCAGAATCTATTGAATATCTAGCAAGATCAAATCATGATGGAAGATTTTATTTTACTCCAGAAATTACAGAAGAAATAAAAAAAATAAAACAAGACGAAAATAGTCCGAACGAACTATTACAAGCTTTGTCTTTATTCAATCCAAAGCAAAAATCGGCAATGAAAGTTGTGGAGTATAAAGATGAACCAGCCGAAGAATTATTTGAAGAATTTATTGAAGCATTGCCAGGAGATTCTTTAGATATCATGCCTCAGTTACAATAGTAAAAACCAAAACAACAATGGAATCATTTGTAGAAATTCAGTTCCCGACTGATATATCTTACGGCGCTAAAGGTGGGCCGGTATTTTCTACTGACATAATAACGACAATTAGTGGCCATGAGCAGCGCAATATTAATTGGAGATCGGCAAGAGCTCGGTATGATATTGCTAGTGGCATTAAAACTGAGCAGCAAGCGCAGCAGCTAATTGCTTTCTTTCGAGCAAGGCATGGTAAAGCTGTAGGTTTTCGTTATAAAGATTGGTCTGATTATAAAGCAGAACTACAGTTAATTGGCACTGGCGATGGTAGTAATAGGAAGTTCCAACTGCAGAAAAACTATTCTAGCGGTGGTAAATATTATCAGCGATCTATTACCAAGGCAGTAGAAAATTCCTTAACAATTTATGTAAACCGCATGCCGGTCAGAGCAAAAGTAAATTTTACCAATGGTAATATCGAGCTAGTTTCTGCTCCGGCTAACAAGGCACAAGTCAGGGCTAGTTTTGAATTTGATGTGCCAGTGCGTTTTGATACAGATCATTTGGATATGCAGATTGATAATTTTAACTTAAGTTCTTGGCATAATATTCCTTTAGTAGAAGTGAGGATTTAATTTACTGTAATGCGTGATCTTAACGATAAACTAAAGCAGCATATTGACTCAGAAGTCACCACCATGGCTTCTTGTTGGTATATTAAGCGCAAAGATGGTCTAGAACTTGGTTTTACCGATCATGATCAGATGATCAGTATTAATGGCATGGAGTATGAATCAATAGCTGGTTTTAATCCCACTAATATTGAAACTAGCAATAATTTAGCTGTTGATAATTTAGAAATTAATGGCCAAGTTACAGATAGTAAAATTACAGCCAAAGATTTACTGGCTGGTAAATATGACTTTGCACATTTGGAAATCTTCTTAGTCAATTACAACAAACCCAATGATGGCAAATTGATTCAAAAATCAGGAATTATCGGCGAAGTAACTCTAAAAAACAAGCTATTCTATGCTGAAATACGCGGCTTATCGCAGTTTCTATCGCAAACATTATGCGAAGATTATTCCCCTCATTGCCGGGCAAAACTGGGAGATAATCGCTGCAAAGTAGACTTGACCAGGCCAGAATATCGAGCTGATTGCCAGATTAAACGAGTTGTTGATCAACAATGTTTTATCGTCAGCAATGTGCTAGTACATAATAACCCAGCGCCAGAACGTTGGTTCCGGCACGGCTATATTATCTGGAATAGTGGTAATAATAAAAACACGAAAATAGAAGTGCGTGATTTTACCTACACAAACCTTAAATATGACGATGAAAAAGAAGAGATTAAAGAAACACAAAAAGATAAAGCAGAAACACAGCCAAAATCTTGTAATCGTAATTACCGAATAACTCTGGCCTTAAGTCCTGCTTTTGATATTAACAAAGGCGATAAGTTCAACATAATTGCTGGCTGTGACAGACGCAGCAAAACCTGCCTGCAGAAATTCAATAACATTATAAATTTCCGCGGCGAGCCAGATCTTCCTGGTATTGATAAACTTAATCGCCCGTTATAAATAAGATTGACGCAAAGCGGGTTTTCAACTATAATTACTATTAATTAACAAACTATTTAAACAAATCGTACCGCCATGATTACTAAATATCTTGACCCAAAAAATGATGTCTGCTTTAAGCGTGTTTTTGGCACTGAACGGAATAAAAATATTGTAATTCATTTTATTAATGATGTGATGAATTATAAAGGCGGTGATGTTATAACTGATGTGCAGTTTTTATCACCAGATCTAGCTCCTGATATTGCTTC
>Ga0190276_114_pt1 | contig 23806 bp, 38 predicted proteins | sample MCH_20Endo_J9_FD_131022 | JGI IMG/M metagenome (GOLD analysis project Ga0190276, IMG submission 131022) | Enriched cells of marine protists from Biology Centre CAS, Ceske Budejovice, Czech Republic - MCH_20Endo_J9 | ecosystem: Environmental > Aquatic > Marine > Unclassified | place: Czech Republic... | reverse complement strand
AAACTCTGTGTGAGGAGTAATAGTACCTGGCTTTGCCAACACTTGACCTCTTTTCACATCTTCTCTACCAACACCTCTTAACAAAAGACCAACATTATCACCAGCTTCACCTGAATCAAGAAGCTTTCTGAACATCTCAACACCAGTACATGTTGTTTTAGTAGTCTCTTTAATACCAACGATTTCAGGTCGTGGTACAGTAGTTACTGGTAGAATTGAAAGTGGTGTCGTAAAAGTTTACACTCCTTGGCTGTTTTAAATATAGGTTAATAATGGATAATCAGAGAATAAAAATAAAGTTAAAGTCTTTTGACTATCGCTCATTAGAGCATGCAACAAAAGAAATCGTTGGGGCTGTTAAGAGAACTGGTGCTGATGTAAGTGGTCCTATTCCTTTACCAAGGAAAATAGAAAGATTCACAGTTATCAGAGGTCCTCACGTTGATAAAAAGTCTAGAGAGCAATTCGAAATTAGAACTCAAAAAAGATTAGTTATTATTAACTATCCTACTCCGCAAACTGTAGAGTCTTTAAGAAAAGTTGATTTGCCCGCTGGTGTTGATGTAGAAATGAAATTAGTGAGTGAGTAAAATGAGAACAGGTTTAATTGCAAAAAAAAATTGGTATGAGTTCAATGTTCACTGAGCAAGGGGAGAGATTAACTCTTACTTTGTTGCAGCTTGAGGATTGTCAGGTGGTTGGTCATAAAAATCTTGACAGAGATGGTTATGATGCTATAGTCTTAGGCGCTGTTACTAAAAAACCTTCCGATGTGGCAAAGCCACAAAAGAAGTTTTACATTGATTCAAAATTAGAGCCGCGTAAAATTTTAAAAGAATTTAGAGTCGATGAAAACAATAAATTGGCAATAGGGACAGAAGTAAAGCCTAGTCATTTTAAAATTGGTCAGTATATTGATATTTCTGGGCGATCTATTGGTAAAGGATTTGCTGGTGTTATGAAAAGACACAATTTTGCAGGTTTGGAAGCATCTCATGGTGTTTCTATCTCTCACCGCTCGCATGGTTCAACTGGTCAATGTCAAGATCCTGGTAGGGTTTTTAAAGGTAAAAAAATGGCTGGTCACTTAGGTGACAAAAACGTAACCATGCAAAATTTAAAAGTGGTTTCGGTTGATGACGAAAAAAGTATTTTGATAGTTTCGGGTAATATTCCTGGTTCAAAAGGTAAATATGTTTTTGTCAAAGATGCTGTTAAAAAGTCAGTTGATGCATAATTATTATAGTTTGAGTATATAGAAATGGAAGCTAAATTAGTAAGTTTTGAAAATAAAGAAGTTGGTGTTGTGCCACTAACGGACTATATTTTTGGTCTAGAGTCTAGAGAAGATATAGTAAAAAGAGTAATTGATTGGCAGTTAGCGAAGCGCAGAAGCGGAACTCATTCAGTAAAGAATGTAGGCGAAGTTTCTGGTTCTACTAAAAAGCCTTTTAAGCAAAAAGGAACTGGTAACGCTAGACAAGGTAATGCTCGTGGTGTGCAGCGTAGAGGTGGTGGTATAGCTCACGGTCCTCAAATTAGATCTCATGCTATTAAGTTACAGAAAAAAGTTAGAGTTTTAGGTATGAGGCATGCTTTGTCTTCTAAGCTTGCTTCTGGTGAGTTGCATGTGATTGAGTCTTTATCTATGGATAAACCCAAAACAAAAGATTTTATTTCTAAGTTGTCAAAGTTTGGTGCTGGTAAATTTTTTATAGTTGATGGTTCTGAAGTAAATGAAAATATTAAAAGATCTTCGTCTGCCGTTGAAAACGTTAATGTAGTACCAGCGATAGGTGCAAATGTTTACGATATTATAAAAAGTGATAGAGTCATTATTACAAAAAACGGTTTGGCCATGTTAGAAGAGAGGTTGAAGTAATGTTAAAAGTAAAATACGATTTAATTCGTAGCCCAATAATCACTGAAAAAACTACTATACTAGCTGAACAAAGTAAATATGTATTTGAAGTTTCGCCTATGGCAACAAAACCTTCGATAAAAAAAGCTATAGAAGAAATATTTTCAGTAAAAGTTAAGTCAGTAAATGTTTTGATTCAAAAAGGTAAAGTCAAGAAATTTAAGGGCACTTTGGGTCGTAGGTCTGATGTTAAGAAAGCGATCATAACATTAAGTGATGGTGATAGTATAGATTTTGCTGGGGGTATTAAATAATGGCTTTAAAGAAATATAATCCTGTAACACCTTCTCAAAGAGGTTTAGTTCGAGTAGATAAAAGTGATTTGTGGAAAGGTAGTCCTCTTAAATCTTTAACCAAGGGTTTAAAAAAGACTGGTGGTAGAAATAACTTAGGAAGAATTACTTCTCGCCATATTGGTGGTGGTCATAAAAAATTATATCGTTTGATTGATTTCAAAAGAAAGAAATTTGATATTGTCGCTAACGTAGAGCGTATTGAGTATGATCCAAATAGAACGTGTTACATAGCTTTATTGAAGTATGAAGATGGAGAGATGTCTTATATTTTGGCTCCATCTAAATTAAAGTCTGGTGATAAAATAGTTTCTGGTGATAGTGTAGATATTAATGTAGGTAATAGTATGCCTCTACAAAATATCCCAGTTGGTACTATTATACATAACATTGAAATGAAAGTTGGTAAGGGTGGTCAAATAGCAAGGTCTGCAGGGGCTTCTGCTAGTTTAGTGGGTAAAGACTCTGGTTATGCTCAGATCAAGCTCTCTTCAGGAGAAGTGAGATTAATTTCTTTAAGTTGTATGGCTACTATTGGTAGCTTATCAAATGCAGATAAGAAAAATACTATAATAGGTAAAGCTGGTAGAAGTAGATGGTTGGGCAGAAGACCTCACGTTAGAGGTGTTGCGATGAACCCAGTAGATCACCCGCATGGTGGTGGTGAAGGTAAAACTTCCGGTGGTAGACACCCTGTGACTCCTTGGGGTAAGCCAACAAAAGGTAAAAAAACTCGTAAGAATAAGCTTACTTCTAAGTTTATTCTAAAAAGAAAAACAAAATAGGTAAGTAAGTAATGGCACGTTCTGTATGGAAAGGACCTTTTGTTGATGGTCATTTATTAGCAAAAGTACAAAAATCAATGGAATCAGGAAGCAAAGAAATTATAAAAACTTGGTCAAGAAGATCTACAATATTGCCGATATTTGTTGGCTTTACCTTTGCAGTTCATAATGGTAATAAATTTATACCTGTTGCTGTTTCTGAGGAAATGGTAGGTCAAAAATTAGGTTCTTTTGCACCGACTCGTACATACTATGGTCATGGTGCAGATAAAAAAGCAAAAAGAAAATAGAGGCAGTATAAAATGAATAGATCAGCAAAAGCATCGATTATGCGTCTTAGAACGAGTCCGCAGAAGCTAAATTTGGTGACAACCTTAATCAGGAATATGAAAGTTTCTGATGCTTTAGTCCAACTAACTTTCTCTTCAAAAAGGATAGCTTACGATGTAAAAAAGTGCTTACAGTCTGCTATTGCTAATGCTGAGAATAATATGGGCTTAGATATTGATAATTTGGTTGTAGAGTCTGCGACAGTTGGAAGAGCAATGGTAATGAAAAGATTTAAGGCGAGGGCTAGAGGTAGAGGTGCAAAGATCATTAAGCCATTTAGTAATTTATATATAACAGTATCTGAGAAAGAGGGGGCGTAAAATGGGACAAAAAGTTAATCCTCATGGATTTAGAGTTGGTCCAACATTATTTAAAGGTTGGGATTCTGTTTTTTATGCTGAAAAAAAAGATTATGCAGTAAAGCTTTTAGAAGATTTAAAAATTAGATCTCTAATAAAAAAAAGATGTAAGTCTGCGCAAGTTAGTCAAGTGATTATACAAAGGTCAAGCAGTAGTATAGTTGTTAATGTTCATGTGAAAAAGCCTGGTATAGTTATCGGAAAAAGTGGTTCAGACATAGAGAAATTAAAGAAAGAAGTTCATAAAATATCTGGTACAGAAGCTTTTATTAATATACATGAAGTAAAAAAACATGCTATTGATGCTCCAATAGTTGCTCAGTCTATAGCTCAGCAGCTTGAAAGTAGAGTTTCATTCCGTAAAGCTATGAAAACCGCAATACAAAATGCATTTAAACAAGGTGCTAAGGGTATTAAAGTTGCCTGCTCTGGACGTTTGGGCGGTGCTGAAATAGCTAGAACAGAGTGGTATAGAGAGGGTAGGGTTCCTTTGCATACGTTGCGTGCTGATATTCATTATAGTACAGCTGAAGCGATAACTACTTATGGTGTAATAGGTATTAAAGTTTGGATATATAAAGGTGAATTTAATCAAAAGATTAAAAAATCCTAGTTAGTTAAATAATTTAGAGTGGATAAAGAATAATGTTAGCTCCTAAAAAAACAAAGTATAGAAAAGCTCAGAAAGGACGTGTGGCGTCTAAATCTAAGAGTGGTACAATGTTAAATATCGGTATGTTTGGTTTGAAGTCTATAGATGGTCTTCGTGTTACAGCAAGGCAAATTGAGGCAGCAAGGCGTGCTGCAGTTAGACATATGAAGAGACAAGGAAGATTTTTTATTAGAATTTTCCCTGATTTACCGGTTTCTAAAAAACCTAACGAAGTTAGGATGGGTAAAGGTAAAGGTACGCCAGAATATTTTGCTGCTAGAGTTTCTCCTGGCAGAATAATGTTTGAAATTGACGGTGTTAGCGAAGAGGTAGCAAGAGGCGCTTTAAGCTTAGCCGCATCTAAGTTACCAGTAAAGACAAAAATAGTGCAAAGATATGAGTAAGACAAAGAAAAAAGATGTATTGTCAGATTTAAGTATTGACAAATTAAAAGAAAAAATTGTTTCTCTGAAGAAAGAGCTGTTCAACTTAAGATTCCAAAAGACCTTGGGTGAGCTTTCTAATACCAGTAGATTTTCTGAGGTTCGTAAAAATATAGCTAGGGCAAAAACAGAGTTGTCATTAAGAAAAAAATCTCAGGGAGGTAAATAATTATGCCAAAAAGAATTTTACAAGGTACTGTAGAAAAAAATTCAAAAGACAAAACTGTTTTAGTTAGAGTCCTGAGAACTTACATGCACCCATTGTATAAAAAAATTGTAAAAAGCTCTAAAAAGTATAGTGCTCATGATGAGACAAACTCTTGCAAAGAGGGAGAGGTAGTCAAAATACAAGAGACTAGGCCTATCTCAAAAAGCAAGTCTTGGGTTGTGATTAATTGAATAAAATATTGACTTTATGAATAAGTTGTATATTTTATTGTGTAAAATGTGTTTAAAAATTTGGAAGTATTGAATTATGATTCAGATGCAAAGTGTCCTTGATGTTGCAGATAACTCAGGTGCTAAAAAAGTGATGTGTATAAAAGTTTTGGGCGGATCTGCAAGAATGATTTCTGGCTGTGGTGATGTTGTTGTTGTTTCGATAAAATCAGCATCTCCTGGCGGTAAAGTTAAAAAAGGTGAAGTTCATAGAGGGCTGATAGTCAGAACTAAAAAAGGTGTAAGAAGACCTGATGGTAGTACTATTAAATTTGACTCTAACTCTATAGTTTTGGTTGATAAAAAAAATGATCCTATAGGAACAAGAGTTTTTGGCCCTGTTCCTAGGGAGTTAAGAGGTAAAGGATTTATGAAAATAATTTCTTTAGCTGAAGAGGTTATATAATTATGTTAAAGTTTAAAATCGTAACAGGTGATACAGTAAAAGTAATCACTGGAAAAGATAAAGGTAAGTCAGGCAAGGTAACAAAAGTTTTGCGAGATGAAATGAAGATACTTGTTTCTGGAATTAATGTTGCTTCTAAGCATACAAAGCCTACGCAATCAAGTGAGGGTGGGATTGTTAAAAAAGAGTTGCCGATTCATATTTCTAATGTAAGTCATGTAGATCCTAAATCGGGAAATATTACTAAAGTTGGTTATAAAGTTAATGATAAAGGTGAGAAAGTTAGGTTTGCAAAAAAGTCTAATGAAATCATTGCAAAAGAGGGTAAATAATTATGTTAGCTAGATTTAAAGATCGTTATCATAAAGATATTATAAATCAATTACAAAAAGAATTTAGTTATACAAATTCTCATCAAATGCCTAAACTTTCTAAAGTGGTGATAAATATGAGCGTAGGGGATGTGGTTTCTGACTCTAAGGCTATTAATGCTGCTATTGAAGAGTTAACGGCTATATCTGGACAAAAACCTTATACTACATATGCTAAAAAATCTATTGCAGGCTTTAAGTTGCGTGAAGGGATGAAGCTAGGTTGTAAAGTTACTCTGAGAAGAGAGAAAATGTATGAGTTTTTGGAAAGACTTGTAATTGTTGCTTTACCTAGAGTGAAAGACTTTAAGGGGTTATCTTTTAAAAGTTTTGATGGTAGAGGAAATATTACTTTTGGACTAAAGGAACAAATAGTTTTTCCTGAAATAAATTATGATAAAGTTGATAAAACTCGCGGCATGGATATTACCATTGTAACAACAGCTAAAACTGATGCAGAGGCTAAGTCTCTATTAAACGGTTTTGATCTACCTTTTTATAATTAATTAAAGTAATACGATATGGCAAAAATAGGATCTATTGAAAGAAATAAAAAAAGAATAAAATTGTGTAAAGCTCTCTCAAAAAAAAGAGAAGCTCTCAATGAAGAAATTCATAATAAAAATACTAGTTTAGAGAAAAGATTTGAACTGGTTATGAAATTAGCGAGTTTACCTAGAAATTCAGCGAAAAACAGAATACGTAATAGATGCGCCATAACAGGTAGACCTAGAGGTTATCATCGTAAAATGGGCATATCACGTAATGTTTTAAGAGAGTTGGCTGCAATAGGTAGTTTGCCTGGTGTTGTAAAAGCAAGTTGGTAATTATAAAATATAAGGTTAGAGATTTATTATGTCAATGTCAGATAATATAGCAGACATGCTTACGAGAATTAGAAATGGACAAAAAAGCAAATTACTCAAAATTAGTTTGCCTACGTCTAACTTAAAGTGTACTATTTTAGATGTTTTGAAAAGCGAAGGTTATATTTTTGGTTATGAAAAAAATCAAGAAGAAAAGTCTTTGACAGTATCGTTGAAATATTCAAAAACAGGTGAGCCTGTTATATCAGAAATTCATAGAGTTTCTAAACCTGGTAAAAGGTGTTACTATTCAATAAATGATCTGCCAGGTTATTTCAACAACATGGGAATTTATATATTGTCAACTTCAAAAGGGGTTATGTCTGATAAAGAGGCTAAAACCTTGAATGTTGGTGGTGAAGTGATTTGTAAAGTATTTTAGAGTTTAATTAATGTCAAGAATAGGTAAACTTCCAGTTATAATACCAGAAGGTGTTGAAATTAATATAACTGGTTTAACAATAGAAGTAAAAGGGAAAAAAGGCACTATATCTAAATCTTTTTCTGGTCCAATAGAATTAGTTAAAGAGAATAATTCAGTGCTAGTTAAGCCTTTAGATATGAAAAATAGATCTATGTGGGGTACTGCTAGAAGTATTATAAGTTCTATGGTGAAAGGAGTTACTGAAGGGTTCAGAGAAGAATTAGAGGTTAATGGTGTTGGTTATAGAGCTATAGTTAAGAATGGTTTTTTAAACTTAACATTAGGTAAAAGTCATAATACTAAGATCGAAATACCAAATTCGGTTAAAGTGGATGCTCCTAAACAAAATATTATAGTTTTAGAGTCTCATGATAAAGAAAAATTGGGGCAGTATGTTGCCGTTATTAGAAGCCAGAGACCTCCAGAGCCTTATAAAGGTAAAGGTATTAAGTGCAAAGGTGAGTACGTGCAAAGAAAAGAAGGCAAGAAAAGTTAGTAGGTTTTAAAATAAGTAGCTATGAATAAAAATAAAAAAAATTTTGTTAGAAGAAAACAAAGAGTTAGATCTAAACTGAAAAAGATTTCAAATAGAAATAGGCTTTCTGTTTTTAAGTCTGGAAGGCACATACATGCTCAGATTATTGATGATAACACATCTACAACTCTGGTATCAGCTTCTACTTTAGACGAGAGCATCAGGGTTAAATCAAAATCAAATTGCAATGTTGAATTTGCAGTCAAGGTTGGTAAGTTAATAGCTGACAGAGCTGAAGAGCAATCTATAAAAGTAGTTTCTTTTGATAAAGGTGGTCATAAATATCATGGCGTTGTGAAGGCTTTGGCTGATGAAGCTAGAAAAAAAATACAATTTTAATTGAGTGTTAAGTATAATGTCTGAAAATACAAATGATATAACAGAAGATTTAGTGCATGTTAATAGAGTTACTAAAGTAAATAAGGGCGGTAGAACTTTTTCTTTTGCGGCTACTGTAATAGTAGGTAATGAGAATGGTAGCGTTGGTTACGGTAATGGTAAAGCAAAAGAAGTTTCAGAAGCTAGATCAAAAGCATCTAAAGATGCTAAAGGTAATATAATTTATGTACCTTTATATAAAGGTAGAACAATACATCATGATATAGTAGGTAAAAGCGGAGCAGCTAAAGTTCTTTTAAGAAGAGCTTCTCCTGGTACAGGAGTTATAGCAGGAGGTCCATTAAGATCAATTTTTGGTAGACTTGGTATACAAGATATAGTGGCTAAATCATTAGGATCTTCTAGTCCTAATGCAATGATAGCAGCGACTTTTGATGCTCTAAAAAACCTAAAATCACCAAAGGTAATAGGTGCAAAAAGAGGCAAGTCTGTTAATCAGTTGTCAAATGGTGAGTAAGAGATTTAATTTAAACTGAATAAACAATTATGGTCAAAAAAGAAAAAAAATCTTTATCAATGCTAAAAATAAAGCAAGTTGTAAGCTCTATAGGTAAAAGCCCTATTCAAAAAAAAACATTAATAGGATTAGGTCTTAGAAAAATCAATCATGAGAAAACTCTAGAAGATACGCCGTCAATTAGAGGTATGATTACAAAAGTGAAGCATTTGGTGCAAGTACAAAGTTTATAAAATTAAAATAATTATAATTATGAAGTTAAATACATTATTTAATCTACCTGGTTCAGTTTCAAATAGAAAAAGAGTTGGAAGAGGAACAGGCAGTGGTGTTGGAAAAACCTGCGGTAGGGGAGAGAAAGGACAGAAATCTAGATCTGGTGTTGCTATTAAAACTGAAGGTGGACAAATGCCTTTGATAAAACGCCTTCCAAAAAGAGGTTTTAACTCTAGAAGTAGAGTTAGCTATACTCCAATTAGTTTAGATTTAATTTTTCATTTGGCAAATGAGAAAAAAATAGATATTAACAAAGAAATTAATAAAGAAGTGTTGTGTAGTTTAGGTTTAATTAAAAGTACTTCAGTATTAGTCAAATTACTTTCTGGTACACAAAAATTCACTAACGCTGTTAAGTTTAACTTAGATTCTTATTCAAAATCTGCCCAAGCTATTGTAGAAAAAGCTAAAGGCAGTGTTTTATAATTTTAATATAATACTAATATGCAGTCGCATCACCAAAATGAACTAACAAAAAAAATTTTCTTCACTCTATTTATTCTTGTAATATGTAGAGTGGGTTCTTTCGTACCAGTTCCTGGTATTGATTCAATTGCATTATCAAATTTAGCTGCACAAAACCAAGGTGGTATATTGGGTATGTTCAATATGCTGTCTGGTGGTTCATTAGAAAGAATGTCAATTTTTGCATTAGCAATAATGCCCTATATCACTGCATCAATTATTATTCAGCTAATGACTATGTCATACAAGCCATTAGAGAATTTGAAAAAAGAAGGTGAGTCTGGTAAAAGAAAAATAAATCAACTATCCAGATATTTAACAGTGATCTTTGCTTCAGTTCAGGCTTATGGTATTACTATCGGCTTAGAATCTACAATTACACCTGATGGGCCAGTCGTTATTATTCCCTCGGTAATATTTAAAGTCTCTACAGTGATTACCTTAGTTGTAGGAACTATGTTTTTAATGTGGTTAGGAGAAAGGATATCCTCTTCTGGAATTGGAAATGGAACATCGTTGATTATATTTGTTGGAATTATATCTGGGCTTCCAGGCGCAATAATAAGTATGTTTGAATTAGCAAGAAAAGGAGTTCTTTCGCCTTTGTTTGTAGCTCTAATTTGCGTGGGCGTCTGTGTTATGGTGGGTGTTATTATTTTCTTTGAGAGAGCTCAAAGAAAAGTTTTAGTTCAGTACCCAAAAAGACAGGTGGGCAGTAAGATATATGGTGGTGATTCAACCCATATGCCTTTAAAGCTAAATACATCTGGTGTTATACCTCCTATTTTTGCCAGCTCTGTATTATTGTTTCCTACTACTATTGCAGCTTTTTCGCAAAGTGAGAGTGGTATATTAGGAAATTTATCATTACATTTGGGGCACGGAAAGCCGTTGTTTATATTTTTGTATATTGCATTAATAATGTTTTTTAGTTTTTTCTATACTTCAGTAGTTTTCAACTCAGAAGAAACGGCTAATAACTTAAGAAAAAACGGAGCATATATACCAGGTCGTCGACCTGGCAAAAATACATCAGAATACTTTGATTATTTGTTGGCTAGACTTACAGTAATTGGAGCTTTGTACCTTTCTTTTGTTTGTGTGGTTCCAGAGCTTATGATGAATAAAATGTCCTTATCTTTTGCTTTAGGAGGAACAAGTTTTTTGATAGTAGTCAATGTAGTTCTTGATACTTTTACCCAAATACAAACATATTTATTTAGCGCTAGATATGAAGATTTAGTTAAAAAAATGAAAATAAAAGGTTAGATATGCATAATCTAGTTTTGTTGATGGGGGCTCCTGGTTCAGGGAAAGGTACTCAGGGAATGATTTTATCTAAATTTCTTGGTATAAAGCATTTTTCAACTGGTGACGTGTTTCGCAATATGGCTAGTGAAAATACCTTGGAAGGAAAAGAGTTGTCTAGGTGTATTAAAAGCGGTAAATTAGTTTCATCTGATTTAGTTAATAGCGTAGTAAAAAATTTTTTAGCTTCTAAGTCTAGTGATAAAGGGTGCATTTTAGATGGGTATCCACGTAGTCTAGATCAGGCTAAGTATTTACTCAATAATTTTAAAGGTGATATAACTGTGTTATTTTTTAAAGTAGATAATTCAATCGCTTTAAAAAGAATTTTAGGTAGATTTAATTGTGTTAATTGTAAAAAAATATATAATAAGTTTTTTATGAACACACAAGAAGAAGGTATATGTGATGTGTGCAATGGTAGTGACTTTATCTTTAGAGATGATGACAACACAGACATTATATTAAGTAGGTTACAGGAATATGAAAAAGAAACACTTCCTGTAATTGATTTTTTGAAAGATAAAAGTAAGTTATATGAGGTTAATGCTAATAAGTCTAGTGACGAAGTTGAAGCTGATATCATTAGTATTGCAGAAATGATTTGACTTTTATGTATATTTTTATATTATTTTATTTCTAATTATTTTTGGAGAAGTTTTGTGGCAAGAATTGCAGGTGTAAATATTCCATCTAACAAAAGGCTAGTAATAGCTTTGACTTATATATACGGTGTAGGGTTAACCTCTGCTCAGCTATTATGTAAAAAAACAGATATTTCTGAGAACAAAAGAGTGAAAGACTTGAGTGATAAAGAGTTAGTTACTTTGCGTAATGAGATTGATCAGGATATGTGTGTTGAAGGCGTGCTAAGAAAAAATGTTAGTTTGAACATTAAGAAGAAAAAAGACCTAAGAAGTTATCAAGGCTTAAGGCACATTAGAAGATTGCCAGTTAGAGGGCAAAATACTCATTCTAACGCCAGAACTAGAAAGGGTAAAGCAGTAGCTATTGCAGGTAAAAAGAAATAACTTTGAGGAAAGAGATTAATGAGCTCATTAAAAAAACATAAAAAAAAGAAAAAGAATATCAGTTTAGGGTTAGTTCATATTAGAGCTACTTTTAATAATACAATTGTGACTATTTCAGACGTTCAAGGAAATGTTATAGCTATATCTACAGCAGGTGCGCATGGATTTAAAGGGGCAAAAAAAGCAACGCCATACGCAGCTCAAGTGACAGTAGATAAGGTATCTGAAGAAGCAAAAACCCATGGTTTAAAAACGGTTTCTATTAGAGTTAAAGGAGCCGGTTCGCAGAGAGAGTCAGCAATGAGAGCTGTTTTTAGCCAAAATTTTGTTGTAACTTCAATTACAGACGTATCTGGCGTTGCTCACAATGGTGTAAGAGCACCTAAGAGAAGAAGAGTTTAGAAACTAAATATATAATCAATATGTCATCACTGAATAATAATTGGAATTTATTAATTAAGCCTTCTAAAGTAGTTCAAAATAATAAGGGCTTAAATAATAATGATCAATTAAGTAATACCGTAGGTCATTTTGTTGTAGAGCCTCTTGAAAGAGGTTTTGGATTAACTTTAGGCAATGCTTTAAGAAGAGTTTTATTATCCTCTCTTAGAGGAACAGCAATTAAAGCAATAAAAATACCTGGTGTTGAGCATGAATTCTGCGCAAAATCAGGAGTTAAAGAAGATTTAACTCATGTAATTCTAAATTTTAAAAAGGTAGCCATACAAAGCAGTAATGGTGAGGATCAAATACTAAAAATAAATGCAAAAGGCCCTTGCGTTGTAACTGCAGGCATGATATCTACGAATTCAGATATAGAAATTTTGAATCCTGCACAAAAAATATGCACATTATCTGATGGCAGCACATTAGATATAGAGATTTATTGTGGTTCGGGTAAGGGGTATGTTCCTGCTTCATCTCAGGACTCTAAGCATTTGCCAGTCGGTGCTATCGCTATTGACGCGCTATTTAGTCCAGTTAAGAAAGTTTCTTATAAAGTTGAAGATACCAGAATTGGTCAAATTACGGATTACGATAAGTTAAATATGACAATTGAAACAAATGGCTCTATTTCGCCTGATATGTCAATTGCTTTGGCAGCTAGAATATTGCAAGATCAATTGAAAGTTTTTGTAACTTTTGAAGAAGAAGAAGAGTCGCCAAAAGAAGATAAAAAAGAGTTGGAATATAATCCAATATTATTGAAAAAGGTCGATGATCTAGAGCTATCAGTTAGATCTATTAACTGCTTAAGAAATGATAATATAGTTTATATAGGTGACTTAGTTAGAAAAACAGAAGCAGAGATGCTGCGTACACAAAATTTTGGTAGAAAGTCATTAAATGAAATAAAAGAAGTATTATCTAATTATAATCTAAAATTTGGTATGGAAATTTCAAATTGGCCACCTGAAAATATAGAACAATTAGCAAAAAAATACGAAGATTCTTATTAAAAGTTTCTATTATAAACACATTAGGTATAAAAAATGAGACATAAATTAAAAGGCACAAAATTAAACAGAACTTCATCTCATAGACGTGCCATGTTTGCAAACATGGTTACCTCTTTAGTGATGAATGAACAAATTAAAACCACTCTTCCTAAAGCTAAGGCATTGAGACCAGTTATTGAAAAACTTGTAACAAAAGCAAGAAAAGGTACTTTAGCTTCAAGAAGAGAAATAATTGCAAAAATTAAAGATAAAACTGCTACAGATAAGCTAATATCAGTTTTATCCAATAGGTATAAAGAAAGACCAGGTGGATATACTAGAATTATTAAAGCTGGTTTTAGATACGGAGATAGAGCTCCCGTAGCTTTTATTGAGTTTATAGATCGTGATGTACAGGCAAAAGGCTCGATGACTCCAAAAATTTCTAATGAAGATCAAGTAACAGAGGAATAGAATAAAAAATGGCAAATCATTCATCAACAAAGAAATCTATCAGAAAGACAGTTAGAGTGTCTGAGATTAATAAAAATAGAAAAAGCAGAATAAAAACTTATGTTAAAAAAGTGTTATTAGCGATTCAAAATTCTAATGCTTCGGAAGCACAAACAGCTTTTATTGAGGCGCAATCTGAAATAATGAAAGGTGTATCCAAAAATATCCTTAAGAAAAATACGGCTTCAAGAAAAATTAGCAAGCTATCAAAAGCTATTAAAAACATAGCATAGTTTTATTCATTCACTATTTATTTAAAGCTAGTCAAGATAAGCAAGATGCTAATTTTGGCTAGCTTTTTCTTTTAATAATGGTAGTATTATATAGAATTATTATAACTATAGTAAATTAATTTGCTTAGTAAATATTATTAGTTATATTCCAATTATATTATAATAGGTGTTATGGGAATAAGTTTAGTGCAATTATTAGTGATCTTACTGATCATATTATTATTATTTGGTGCTGGTAAGTTACCACAAGTTATGTCTCAATTAGGGAAGGGTGTTAAAATGTTTAAAAACTCTTTACAAGAAGATGATAAAGATAGTAAATAACTGATGAAAGAAAGAATTTTAACGGGTGATCGACCAACAGGAAAGTTGCATTTAGGGCATTATGTAGGGTCTTTAAAAAATAGAGTAAGCTTGCAAGATAAGTACGAGCAGTACGTGATGGTAGCGGATGTACAAGCTTTAACGGATAACTTTGATAACCCCAAAAAGATTACAGATAATGTATTTGAAGTTGTTAAAGATTATCTTAGTGTTGGTATAGATCCATCAAAAACTACTATATTTATACAATCTCAAATACCGCAAATTGCCGAGCTTACTTTATATTATATGAACCTAGTTTCTTTAGCTCGTTTAGAAAGAAATCCAACTGTAAAGTCAGAAATACAACAAAAAGGATATGGCCAAAGCATACCGACAGGCTTTTTTTGTTATCCTATAAGTCAAGCTGCAGACATAACTATTTTTCAAGCGAAAGTAGTTCCGGTAGGAAGCGACCAAATACCAATGATTGAACAAACAAACGAAATAGTGCGTCGCTTTAATCGGATATATCAAACCAGCTGTTTAAAGGAGTGTAATTATCTATTGAGTCATTCTTCGAGGCTAGTTGGAATTGACGGAAAAGCGAAAGCAAGCAAATCACTTGGCAATGCCATTTATTTGTCTGATAGTCCTGAAGACATCAAAAAGAAAGTTTTTCAAATGTATACAGATCCTAATCATATTAAAGTATCGGACCCAGGTAATGTTGATGGGAATGTTGTTTTTGCATATTTAGATGCATTTCATGAAGATAAAGAGGAAGTCTCTAGGTTAAAAAGTCATTATAAAAAAGGCGGACTTGGAGATACCACTATTAAAAATATTCTTAACGAAACATTACAAAATCTATTAGCTCCAATTAAAGAAAAAAGAGCAAACATTTCTGATGAACAAGTTCAAGAAGTATTAAAAATCGGAACCTCTAGAGCTTCTAATGTCGCTGAAAAAACAATGCAAATGGTTAGAAACTCAATTGGTTTAAAATATTATTAGGTTTATCCGCCAAAAAGTTGCACATGCTGCGCACTATAGTAAATTAAGTTGAAGTTTGAGTTTTTTATGAAAACTCTTATTCATAATTTAAATGGGTAGAAGATTTTTGGCGCGTTGACTATGAAACCAAAATAGTATAGTGAACTAACCCCTCTAAAAGGATATTTATACCTTTACTTTATATGATTAAAATGTTAATATATTTAAATAAAAGTTAAATATATTAATAAAATGGACAATCAGAAATACGAGAAATTCGCATGGATGGGTTTTGGAGCTCTCCTAGCTATGTATTCATTAAGAACAATTGGGTTAAAAGACAAAATAATAAGAACAGCTAATGATTGTTGGAAACTAGATGATTACATAAAATTGACACATAGACTGCTCTCATTTCATAATAGTGTAGCTTCTAAACTTGGAATTACAAACATTTACTATCATACTATAATAAACCGAATAATATGCGGTAATAACAGCGGTCCTGTATATACCATGCTCAACGATGTCTATTCAACTGATAACCCAAACCCCCATGAAAGCCTGTATTTCTCCCGGAACATTACAGCTATAACTGAGCTAACTAAAGTAATATTTCAACAGAAGGATTATTGTAGAACAAGTGATAAGCGAAATAAATATATAGATACTTGGTTGGATTATGTTTTTACAAAATGGGGCGTAGTTAACACATCTTCTCCATTCAAGGCTATCATAAATAACTTACCAGATGAATTTAAAAAAGAATTTATTGAAAATGTGGTAAAAAGATACAATGAACATCATGGCGTCGATCAATACTATAGTCAAAGAGTTGATTATTTATCACAAAAGCATATCCTTTTTCTGCTAACTGATAATCTGAATAGCGAAGAAATACAAAAAATTGTAAGCGACATACTGTGTAAAGATGATAATAATGCGCGCATAATATCGCGTAAATATCATAATTCTATTCTAATAAAAATAAAAAACTTAATAGAAACTGGTTCTGTAGAAGATAGCAAAATAATAAGAGACATTTGCATAGAGCATTTAAAAAACTCATACGAAGACCCTAAACCTGAAAAAATGCTTAAATTCCTTAAAGACATATCACCCCTAGAGGATTATGATATCCTTCACGAACAGGCTATGGAGTATTGTAATTATAAGCTAATTCAATCTTATATAAACAGCTCTAAGTACTTGCCAGATCACTATCTATTAACATTACAAAAGAATATCACCGCTTTGAATTGTGCTCCAGAAGATATTAATCAACCAATAGCTGAATGTAAAGCACTTTGTACAAAAATAAAAAAACTAGACGATTCAGAACACTCAAAACATAAACTAGTAAAAGAGTTGATATTAAATCAAGTATCAACATTAATTAATGATTTAGAAGGAATTCAAATTGTTAAAGATATAATGACTGGTTCATCATGGTCCGTTAAAGCATGTGCAGCGTTTTTCAGAATCACTAATTCTGACTCCTCACTCTGGAAAAAAAACCCTTTTTTAAATTACATATTTTCGCACTCAGCCTTTGCAAAAGCAGATGAATATAATAATATAGTAGAATTGCAAAAACATACGTCAATACTTCGCGACTATCAAAATAGTATATTAGATAGCACTCAGCATTTTGAAGGTCAACGGACTCTTATTCAAAACTATGCCTTTGCGCCGCCAAAAAAAAGCGCCGGCTTTTCCCAGCAATTGCATGAACTTGATGCAAATTACGAAGAGGCAAGTTTTTTAGGGGAAACTAAAGCTATAGGTTGGTAATCTGAATGACAAGCTGGTAGTAATTGCCTAACAAAAAGGGCAAAAGTTAGAAAGTTAGAGTCTAATCTTGACACACTTTTTTAACAGGCCCTTTTTAACATTCCTATCCCCTCACGCATTGATCAAACATTGCCACACTTCATTGCAGATTTATATTTTTTCTACTCTAGGTTTCATGCTATTTTTATTAATGTGAAGATAGTGATTTTCTGGTAACTCATCCCATATCGTACCATCATCGCTTAATGACTCTGAACTTATCACAAGCGAAGATACTTTGTTCGATGTATCTATTTTAGGTAGATATTTTAACGATAGAGATTTTTTTCCTTTTGATACAAATCGTGTTGCTATTAACTCATCACCATTCGTAATTACAATATTTATTCTAGAAAATCCATCACATTGTTCTTGAACGTTTACGATCCAATCTATTGCTTTTTTAACAGAATTTTCTAAAGTGCTACCTTGTTTTATAAAATTCATAATTAAGAAAAAGAAATATTCCGAATCTGTATTACCTTTTATATTTAAAAATAATTCATTGTCTAATTCATCTATTACTTTTCGTTTGTATCGTTCAAAATGACGTATAGTTCCGTTATGAACCATAGAATATTTTTGGAAGTCAAAGGGATGGCAGTTATTTTGATTAACATCCCCAACTGTAGAAGCTCGAACATGGGCTAGAAAACATGATGATTTTATTTTCTGAGAAAGGTGCATTAAATTATTGTCATTCCAAGCTGGCTGGGTAGATTTAAATATTCCAGGAGAACTAGAAATATCAAAATTATACCACGCAACTCCAAATCCATCAGCATTAATACCATGAATTCCTTCTATTGATTTATGGCTTTGCTTTACCAATGAATTTTTTGGTTTTGATAATAATTCATCTAATAAAATCTTTTCATGACCAAAATATGCTGCAAATCTACACATTACTTAACCTCCGAATTAATGCCTATTTTAAGAAGAATATAATCAATTATGGTTTCCGCAACTATTTTACCGGCAACCTGCTCTAGACCTATAAAACCAGGAGATGAATTTGCTTCGCATACTTTAAATTCGTTTTTGTCAAATAGTAGATCTATACCAGCTATATCCAAGTTAAAGAGTTTTGTAACTTCAGTTGACAACCATTCAATTTCAGGTGTTAACTCGAAAAGTGATATATTGGCACCTTTTGAATAATTTGCTTTGAAGCTATTATCGGACGAGCGTTGCATACAGCTAACCACTTTTCCTCCTACTACAAACACCCTTAAATCTTTACCATAACTACTTTTTATAAATTCCTGCAAAATAATATTAGCTTTATTATTATTACTATATATTAATTCCATAATATCTATAAACTTATTTTCATTTTCACATAAATAAATTCCCGAGCCTTCAGTGCCCGTAACATTTTTTATAACCAATGGAAAGCCTATTTCTCTTTTTACTACTTCTAACGATACAGGATACTTTGCTAGCATAGTTTCGGGAGAAGATAATTTACTTCGTGAAAGTAACTGGTGCATGTATAATTTATTTTTTACAGCATAAATAGCATCAGCATCATTACAAACATAAGAGCCAAGATATTGTAACTGTCTTATAATTGAAAATGCATAATAGGTTGTGTCTGAACCCATTCTAGGAATAACAAAATCGGGTAATGGCTCTGGTTTATCATCAATTAAAATACTTTTTTTATCTGCACGGGTTATTATCAATTCAAATTGTTCTGGGCGCACTATTTTTGTATCAATATTTCTATTTCGTGATACATCTAACAATCTTTTAACACTATAGTCTTTGTCTGTTAATTCATCTTCTGATTTTGAAAATAAAATTAAGCCCCGTACATTGTTTTTCATAAACTAATTTTTTATATTTATAGCAATAGTTGAAATGGCTATAGGGTGCTTTTGTAAATATAAATTTGTTTAGAATATAACTGACATTAATATTTTCCCCACCATTATAATTAATTCTACTTTAATGTAAGCTGTATAGTCAATATTAAAGTATATTAATACTACGAATTAATTAATAAATTTATATATAGTGAGGCCTTATTACATAGGTAACGTGTTGTATAGTGAATTGACTACTATAGAGTGGCCTAAGAAGTATTAATTATATATAAATAACATACTTACTTAGGCCAAGTGTAGATAATTATTTGCCAGAGCTTACTTCAGCAATTTTTGCATCATATTCATTTCCTAGCATCTTTACTGCACAGATCCACAGAATTACAATAGCAAAGAATATAATAGATAGATATGGAGTTGCTTCAACAAAAGTGAAAGTTGGCATTAAAGTAAATAATGTTGATTGAATAAATCCTCCACCAGATTTACCTAGCCTACCGCCAATAACATCAACAGCAGCTTTACCTTTAGATTTCATCTCATCATCCAATGGAATATATGACATTTCTTTTGTAGAGTCGAATAGCGAATATTTCACACCCTTACTCAATACATTTTGCGCCGTACCAATAGCAACAACTAATGCAAGTGGACCTGTGCCAAAGAAAGCAGCAATATTTAAGCCAACAGAGCTACCAAAGAAGATAAAGGAGAAGAATGCAACACCAGTGATAAGAATCATGATTGGTGTAAACATTGCAGCAGTAAACCACGATACTCTTCTTAAAATATTACTACCAACTAGCATAAAGAAAATAGCTGCAATTCCTTGGTATACTTGGAATGTTCCCATAAAAGCAGTGTATGATTCAGTAGTGTTATATAATTCTCTTACTTTTGACTTCCATACGCCTTCAACTAAGTTAATAGACACACCATATGAAAATACAAGCATTGCAATCAAACCCAAGTACCTTGATGTGAAAATCATTTTAAAACTATCTACTAAAGATAATTTTGCTTTCTTTTTTTTCGGACCAATTTTAGATGGGTCGTATAAAGATGGGTCTGTTAGCACATGGTTATTAACCCATTTATACAAGTATAATACAATAAAACTATTGATGATAACTAAGCTTAGCAATGGAATTAATTTCACTTCTTTAGATACTATATGTAAATTTTCATTTAACAAAATAGCCATAGCTAAACCAACAAATAATAAGCCAACATTACCAATTAAACCAAACATTGAATAAAAGCGTTTAGCTTCACTTGTTTTAGTTGTTTGGTTAGCAAACTGCCAGAATAATAGAGTTAGCATCATGCTGCCCCACATTTCGGACACGATATAAAATAATGAATAGCTCCAGTTACCTAAAACTCTAATAAACCATTTTACATAAGGATAGGCTACTGCTAACTCTTCGATAGTTTCTGGTGCAGCGTGAAATAATTGCGGATTTGGATATAGTACAAATGTAAATAATACAAAAAAACCAATGAACGCACTAGTAACAGTTACAAATACTTTCTGTGGGCTCATAATGTTGCATAATTTTGCATAAACAATCATCAGTATCATTGCTGAAGGTAATACAAAATACATTTTTAAGAAACCAATTGCTTCTGGACCAATATTTGTGACTACTAAACCATCTTTAATAGATCTAACAGTCGCATAATTGAACAAAATGAACATCATCATTAATGCCATTGGTATAAATTTTTTTGTTTTCATGGCTTTCTATAGGCCAGAAAATATTTTTAATCTTTGTTGAAAGACTAGGATTTGTTGAACTTTCCATTCTTTTCCCACTTTGTTGAAAATTATAATGTTTCGTGATTATAATTATTTCCTCATCAAAAGTCAATAAAATATAGATATGTTTAATTAATTATAAGCTTTTTAGATTGTAGCAATAATTTATGATTAATCCATTAATTACTTTGTATCATGTAGGGGATAAATATATTAGTATCTTGTCTTTTTACCAGTAATACAGTTTTATTAGTATTGCTTGATGCTAATTTAGAATAAATTTGTTCAAATTGTTCTATGTTTTCAATATTTTGTTGGTCAATAGAAATTATAATATCATTCAACTGCAAATCTGTATCAGACCCTTTCTGAATTTCTTTGACAAAGATACCTTTAAATCTTGGGCTAATATTAAGAGATGTAATTTCTGATAATGTAATATCACTAAACACAACACCAGAGTGGTTTAAAACAGACGTTTCTTCTTTTTGTTGTTCGGGCAAATCTGATTGATTCTCATTTTGTCCAAAGATCTCAACAGTAATATTAATAGGTTGTTGATTGCGAATAATTGATAACTCAACTTTTTCTCCAATTTCACACTCAGCAATGAAGAGTTCTAGTTTTCGTGGTGTTCTAATTTTTTTACCATTAAATAAGGTTATTATATCACCTCTTTTTACTCCAAATGTTTCGCCAGACCCACCTTTTTGAGTATTGACAACTAAAAGTCCATCAATTTCTTGTAGGTTAAAGGCCTCGGCTAGTTCAGGGGTCATTTTTTGAACAGTAATATCTATTTTTCCTCGGTTAACTTTTCCTTTTTTCTTTTAATTCACTTAAAATAGATTGGACTGTGTTCGCGGGTATAGAAAATCCAATACCAAAGTTATTTGTAGAGTTAATTTTTGGAATAGCAGTATTAACACCGATAACGTCACCATTAATATTAAATAAAGGTCCACCAGAACTACCAATATTAATTGTTGCATCAGTTTGAATAAAGTTATCCACTAAATCGCTTTTATCAATACCAAGGTCACGGCTTTTTGATGAAATAATCCCAGTTGTGACGGTTCCACCAAAACCAAAAGGGTTGCCTATAGCAATAACAATATCTCCTATTCTTAAGCGACTAGAGTCCGCAAAATTTACGAATGGTAGTTGTTGTTCAACTTCTATTTTCAGTAAGGCCAGATCTGTCTTTGGGTCTGTTCCAATAATGCGAGCAGGGAATTCAACATTATTTGACAATTTAATAAAAATCTCATCAGACCCTGAAATCACATGATAGTTTGTAATTATGAAACCTTTAGGGTCAACAATAAAGCCAGAGCCAAGGGAGTGTATATCGGAGTTAGTTTCACCTTTTTTAAAAATATCTGGTATATTGTATTCATTGGTAAAGTTATCCACCTTTTCTGAAGAAAACAATTTGGTTAAAAAATTTCCGTTTAAAGTTTGTTTTTGTAGTTTTACAGTATAGATATTGACAACTGTTGGAATAAGAGGTTCAACTATATCTGCAAAGCTAGTAAGGTAAGGCTCTTTTTTAATTTCAGTATTTTCAGTTGCAAAGCAGCAAATATTGAAGCTAAAGTAAAAAAATGTAATTATCAAGCGCAATAAAGTCGATATAGTATCTTTCATATTCTTATTTTGATTTATTTATTCCAATATAAAGGTCAAAAACAGTGTTAGAAGGATCTTTCGCGCGGTGATCATAAATCTCAAAATCTGCTATGTAATTACGACTACCGCCAAAATCCTTTTCATTTAATGACCAGACTTGTTGCCAAGCATTAATGCAAACATCAGGCATTGCTCCAGGCCCAACAGTAAATTTAACATATTCTTGTTTAGGAATAACTAACTTCTCTAGTTCTACCCTCTGATTATCAAAAGATGTTACTTCTTCGCCAACAAAATAGGTGTATTCCCCATGTTCATCATTTTCATAGTTAGTGTAAGCGCAATATAATATACCAGGATTCTTATTATTTACAATTTTGGAACCAATATTTTCTTTAATATATTGCATAATGGTATCGCCAATCTTAGCGCTGCTTGGATCTGATTCAGCAATATTACTAGTGCGAGTGCTTAAGCCTATTAGTTTTATTTCGTTCAAAGAATCATAAGCTTTTTCCATAGTGTTATGTACCAATATTTAAGTGTTTGAAAAAGTCTGCCTTTGGAGATAATATAAATTGAGTATTGTTTTTATTTAATGAAGCTTTATAGGCTATTAAAGAACGATAAAATTTATAAAACCTAGGGTCTTTCGAGTAAGTTAGGTTATATAATTTAGCTGCCTCTCCATCTCCTTCACCCTTAATTTTTTGTGAATTTTTATAGGCCTCAGCTAGTATAATTTTGCTTTCCTTATCAGCCCTGGATTTTATTTTAGCTGATTCTTCCCCACCTTCAGCTCTAATTTGTTTAGCTTCTTTATTTCTCTCTGTCTGCATTCTTTGGTAAATAGCAGCACTATTTTCAGCGGGTAAGTCAGATTTTAAAATACGAACATCAATAACATCAATACCGTATGTTTCTGCTTCTTGTTTTGCCGAGTCTTTAATTTCGCGCATTAGACTAGAGCGTTTTTCGGTAAGCAGAGTATTTAATGGGTAACGACCAATAACATTCCTCATTTCTGATTCAAGAATTTTATTTAGTCTTAAATTAGCACCAGCATAGTTATATACAGTTTTAATAAATCTGATTGGGTCAATAATACGATACTTAGCATAAGCATCAACTATCATACGCTTTTCATCTGATGCAGTTAGTTCTTTTTCTTCTGCCATTACGTGCAAAATACGTTTATCAAGAAGCTGAACATTTTGAATGATCGGTATTTTAAAATTCAATCCAGCTTTATCTACGACCTTCACTGCTTCACCAAATTGCAGCACCACGCCAATTTCTTTTTGATTAACGACAAATAGTGAATTAGTCAATATTATCAAAAAAATAAAAAAAGAAATAATTGAAATATATATTTTGTTCATTTGTTTTAAATCCTATATTATTGCTTAAGTAAGTTGTTTTGATCTATTGCCATATGTGGCAACATTTGCTTACCACCCATAATAACTTTACTAGAATCTTTTAAAATACTTTCAATTGTTTC
>Ga0190276_113_pt1 | contig 24238 bp, 23 predicted proteins | sample MCH_20Endo_J9_FD_131022 | JGI IMG/M metagenome (GOLD analysis project Ga0190276, IMG submission 131022) | Enriched cells of marine protists from Biology Centre CAS, Ceske Budejovice, Czech Republic - MCH_20Endo_J9 | ecosystem: Environmental > Aquatic > Marine > Unclassified | place: Czech Republic... | reverse complement strand
GATCGATTCGAGTAATTGGGTTGTGAGTGGGTACGGATACGACCTCTAGATTATAAATATCTTTAAGTTCAGAGGCTTCAGTCATTGCTGTCCCTGTCATGCCAGATAATTTTTTATACATCCGGAAATAGTTCTGGAATGTAGTGGAAGCTAGAGTTTGATTCTCCTTTTGAATTGGAACATTTTCTTTTGCTTCAATAGCCTGATGCAGCCCGTCTGAGTATCGTCTTCCTTCCATGACTCTGCCGGTAAACTCATCAATAATCATTACTTGATTATCTTGTAATAGATAATCAACATCCTTATTAAACATTAAGCGTGCGCGCAAGGCTTGGTTGATGTAGTGCACTAAACTAAGATTTTCAAAATCGTACAGATTACTATCTTTTTTGATCATTTCATTTTTGGATAGTAATTCTTCAATTTTACTTGTTCCTGTTTCTGTTAACAGAACTGATTTTACTTTCTCATCAATCTCGTAGTCATCTTGCGTTAAATTCGAAACTAAAATATTAATTTTTGGGTATAGGTCAGGACTAACATCAACAGGGCCGGATATAATTAAAGGGGTTCTGGCTTCGTCAATTAAAATGGAGTCAACTTCATCGATAACTGCAAAATTTGGTTTCCTTTGAACTTTGGTTTCTTCGGTGAATTTCATATTATCGCGCAGGTAATCAAAACCAAGCTCATTATTTGTGGCATAAGTAATATCACTATGGTAGGCCGCTTTACGGCTTGCTTCATCTAGCCCTGAGTGAACGCACCCAACAGATAAACCCAAGAAACTATAAACCTTGCCCATTGATTCCGAGTCACGTATGGCCAAATACTCGTTCACTGTCACCACATGAACACCTTTGCCAGTTAGGGCGTTTAGGTAAACAGGTAGGGTGGCGACTAAAGTTTTTCCTTCACCAGTTTTCATTTCATTGACCATTCCTCGGTGCAAAATCAAACCACCAATCATTTGAACATCGTAATGCCTTAGTGATAATGTTCTTTTAGCAGCTTCTCTGACTACGGCAAATGCTTCATATGCGATATCATCAAGAGATTTGCCATCGGATAATTGCCGTCTAAAATAATCGGTTTTAGATTTAAGCTCCTCATCGGTTAAAATCTGAATTTTTTCTTCTAGCTCATTGATTAGAGATATTTCCTTTTTAAATTTTTTGATGATGCGATCATTGGCTGTGCCAAAAAGTTTTTTTAGAATAGAGAACATGAATTATTATGTTTTTAAATTTTTAGATTATAAAACAAGATATTGTATTTTTTATCGTTTTCCAACTTTTTTATGAAAAAAAATCAAAAATGCATTTGACATTTGAATTTGAACCTTTTACAAACTATATCGTAGCATAAATTAAAAAATTAATTATAGGTAAACAATCATATGAAAAAATTAGCTATCGCCTTGTTATCAATAACATTAATTAGTAACTCTGCTTGTGGTGAAAGCGGAGAGGTTGTCGCAACATATTCTGGTGGTAAAGTTACATCGCAAGAAGTAATGGATCAGTTTAAATTTATCCTTGATCAGCAAAAAGAAAATAAAGGAAAAAAGTTTACCGACTTGGATAAAAAATTTCAAGAAGTTTTAGTAAAAAACTATATTACTATGAAGCTAATAATGAAAGAAGCGGATAAACTAGGTATCACAAAGTCTGCGGAATTTCAGGAAAGGTTAAAAAACACAAAAAAGCAACTTATTCAACAAGAAATTTTTCAGTTAAAGAGTAAGGATGCAATAACTCAGGCGGCTGTTGATGCAGAATACAAAAAAATAGTTGCTATGAGAAAAGGACAAAAAGAAATAGAAGTAAGTCATATCCTAGTTGATTCAGAAAAGCTAGCAAAAGAAATTAAAGGCAAGGTTTTCAAGGGAAATAGCTTTGAAAAATTAGCTAAGCAATATTCTAATGACGATATAAGTAAAGTTAAAGGCGGTAATTTAGGTTATATTAGTAAAAATATGATGGTACCTGAGTTTGAAGAGAAAGTTTTTGCCATGAAAAAAAATGAGGTATCAAATCCAGTCAAAACAAATTTTGGTTGGCATGTGATTAAGGTTCATAATATTCGTGATATCAAGATGCCAAAGCAGTCAGAAGTTGAGAATGAGCTAAGAAGTAAATTAGCTAATGATGCTATTAGAAAGTATTTGGATGACCTTGAAAAATCAGCTGACATCGAATTAAAAATCTAGTTCTTGTCTTTGATATTTTTAGAAGTATTTTTATTAAAAGCCTCCTTAATTTGGGGGCTTTTTTTTATTACATCGTGATATAAAGCGCACTATATAGTAAAATATATAAATAACGGGGAAGATATTATATTATTTTGCTATAAATTGTCTTATTATTGGTCAAATACCCTATAAAATCAGAAAATAATATGAAGCTTCTTTATAGTGCACTTATAGTGCTATCATTTTTTTGTAGTAATTTCTCGTTAGCACAAAATAATATTATTCAGTGTTCTGAAACGATTCGAAAAGACCAACTATTAGCCGGTTGGTACTTATGGGAGCCTTATCAGTTTAATAAAGTTGATTCTGGGGGGTTTTCCCTTACTGGTATGGATGTTGAGTTAGTTAAAACCTTAGCTGCCAGAGTGGGTATTGATATTGATTATCAACAAACGGAATGGAGAGAGCATCAGCTGCAACTTAAAAGCGGTGATAAAGATATTGCAGCAGGTGCAACTTTCACGCAAGACCGTGCTAAATACGTATATTTCTCTGTTCCATATCGTTTCGAAGAAAACTCTTTATTTATGCCCTCTGAAAGCAATAAAAGCCTGAGTTTTAGTTCTATTTCTGAGTTTTTGGCTCAAATTAGGTTGCAGAATTTTCAGCTAGGTGTTGTGAAAGGCTTTGTATATGCAGATCCACAGATTAACTTATTTATCACAGATAAAGTTAATCAAGATATAATTAAAGAATACCCAAATGATTTCAGCGCGCTGCAATCTGTGCTAGTTGGTGATATTGATGGATTCTTGGCTGATAGGGTAGTTGGTGCAGCTGCAATCTTAAGTAATAAAGCAACTAACAAGATAAAAGAAGTGCAGCTGAATATTAAGACGCCAATACATCTAATGTTTAGTAAAAAATCTGTTCCTTTAGAATTGGTTGATAAGTTTAATAATGAGATTAAAACTTTTGAAAATAGTATGGAGTATAAAAGTATTGTAAAAACATATGTATATCCTGTGCTCTTACTACAAACAATTGAATCAAACTGGTTTTATTTGATTGGTGTGATTGGTACATTTGCGTTTGCCATTTCTGGGGTAGCGATTGCGGCTAAAGATAATGCGACATTGTTTGGGACATTATTATTCGCGATGATTCCTTCAGTTGGTGGTGGTGTGATGCGTGATGTTTTAATTAATCGTGAAGAGGTCGGTATTTTTCTTACCCCTTCCTATATGTACTACATATTAATGGTAGTATTAGTTGGATTTTCTTCGATCAGATTATTAGAATATTATAATAAGCAGGCTAATGAAGATGAGGTCATGGTTAAATTCTGGGATAATGTGTTGGTAATTGGCGATGCACTAGGTCAAGCTGCATTTATTGTAACGGGTGTCTCGATTGCAATTATGGCAAGGATTGAACCAATAGAATTATGGGGGCCGTTTTTTGCATTTTTAACTGCAAATGGTGGTGGCGTATTGCGTGATGTGCTTCGTAAAAAATACCAAATTGGATGCTTAAGCGACTCAATTAATGCAGAGATTTCAATTTTATGGGGTATGATATTTAGTATTTATTTAGATATGAACTCATATAACCCAAATCCTGATGGTATTAGAAACTTTGTGATATTAGTTGTTACAGGGGCTTTTGTGTCTCGCTTATTGACTTATTATTTCAAGATACCAAACTTAAAGTTTAGAGCTTAACACTCGATCACTGGCGTGAGTAGTAACCTTCAAATTGAAAAAGAGTTTATTATTTAGTTGCGATATTAATCAAAATATTTTACTAATAGTAATTATTTAAAAAATTAAAGAGCGCTCATGAATAAAAAGCCAATTATTGGAATTACTTTGGATTTAACGAAGGATAGCGAAAAATATTCTTATGCTCCGTTGCCATGGTATGCAGTGCGAGCTGATTACTCAAATGCGGTAGAAGAATTTGGCGGTACGGCTATTATGATACCGATCAGTGATGATATAGATTCGATATTAGATGCTATTGATGGTTTGATAATTACTGGATGTGATGAAGATATTGATCCTAAGTTTTACGGTCAAACAATTGAAACTAATAAAATTAAAACCAATGATAAACGCGCAATCTTTGAAATGGAACTAGCTCGCAAAGCAATGGAAAGAGACATGCCTTTTCTAGGGATTTGTAACGGTATGCAGATTATTAACGTTATTACTGGGGGAACTCTAATCCAGCATATCCCTGATACTCATCCAAGTGAGATTAATCATGAGCAGCCGCGTCCTAAAAATGTGCCAACTCACGGCATTAATATTGTAGATAATACATTACTAGACAAGCTATCTCCAGAAAAATCAACGTCAGTGAATAGCACGCATCACCAAGCTGTGGATAAAGTTGGTGATGGCTTTGTGGTTTCTGCGATTGCTCCAGATGGTATTATTGAAGCAATCGAAGCTCCTGATTATAAATTTTTAGTTGGTGTAGAGTGGCATTCGGAATATCTCAATACTGATTTAGACCGAAATTTGTTTAAGGAATTGATTAAACAGTCTAAAAAATACTCTAGCTAAATGTTAAAAAAGCTGTTATGTTTATTTTGTTAATAGGAATGAATTTTTAAATTATGTATCCAATTGTAAGACTCAGAAGAAACAGAAGAACTAGTTGGTTAAGGGATTTAAATGCAGAAACAAAACTTTCTATTGAAAACTTAATATTACCTGTTTTTCTTGTGGAAGGAAATAATATTCAGCAAGAAATAAAAACCATGCCTGGCGTGTTTCGCCTTTCAATCGATCAAATGATTAAGGTTGCAAAAGAGGCTTCTTTGAGAGGAATTAAGTCTATTGCATTATTTCCTTCAATTGATAACTCTTTAAAGTCCGAGCATGCAGACGAGGCTTATAATATTGATAATCTGATAGCAAGAGCAGTTCGAGCTTTGAAAAATACTGATATAGACATAGGGGTTATTTGTGATGTTGCCCTAGATCCTTATACTATTCATGGGCATGATGGAATATTAGTTAATGGCGACATTGACAATGATCAAACTGTTGTCGCTCTATCTCGTCAAGCAATGGTTCTTGCCGATGCTGGTGTTGATATAATAGCGCCCTCTGATATGATGGACGGACGGATTATATCAATTAGGGAGGATTTAGACGATCAAGGGCATATGAATGTTAATATTTTAGCCTATGCGGCTAAATATAATTCAGCCTTTTATGGCCCATTTCGTGATGCGGTGGGTAGTGATAATAAAAATTATTTATGCAAAGCTACTTATCAAATGGATGTGCGTAATACAAAAGAAGCCATCAGAGAGATAGAGCAGGATTTACATGAAGGGGCCGATATGGTAATGGTTAAACCAGCTTTATCATCACTAGACATAATAAATCAAGCATCTACGAACTTTGACGCACCAGTTTTAGCTTTTCAAGTTAGTGGTGAGTATGCGATGATGAAATATGCGTCTCAGCATGGAGCAATTAACTGGGAAAGATCTATAGTTGAGTCATTAACATGCATTAAAAGAGCAGGGGCGTCAGCAATATTTACGTATGCTGCATTAGAGGTAGCTGATTTAATCAAATAAGAAAAATGTTTTATGAGTAATAAAGAGTCTAGGAAAGTTTCAAAAATTGTTATTATTTTAAGTTTAGTGATTGCTGCACTGTCAATCTATATTCTATTGGAAAACGATTTGTCGGATAAACCATTAGCCGGCCAGGGTAGTGCGATTGAGGGGCAAGCAATGATTGGTGGCGAGTTTGAGCTGACAGATCAGGATGGCAATAAATTCACTAGCGAGCAAATGAAAGGAAAAATTAGCTTGGTCTATTTTGGCTTCACTTTTTGCCCAGATATTTGCCCAACATCATTACATAAATTGAATAAAGTAATTACAACGCTTGGAAAATATAATATTGAGATATTGCCAATTTTTATCACTGTGGATCCATCAAGAGATAAGTCTTCAATGCTAAAGGAGTATTTGGCGCATTTTAATGCTAAAATGATTGGTTTAAGTGGCACTGAGGCAGAAATCAAGCGCGTTGCGGACTTATATAAAGTTTATTACGCAGTTGCAGATAGTCATGACAAAAATGATGATAAATATATGCTAGATCACTCATCTTTTGTTTATTTAATGGGAAGAGATGGAAAGTATGTTAAGCATTTTTATATGAGTAATACAGCTGAAGAAATTATTGAATATATTCGTATTAATCACAAATCATTATAAAATGATTAAGAACCACATTAATTAATAATAACTTATTGACTAATTTACTAATTACATATATTACTATTTATAGTGAAATTACTTTGGTTATCTTGCGTTTGAACCCCTGATTTCTGTGTGCCTTACGTTGAGTGCAAATTTCACTATGTGTTAATAAAATTTTTAAATATATCTGTTTCATATTCATGTACGAAGATCTTGTGGCTTTTACGCCTTATTTTATATATATAGTAAAAGGAATTGGAGTCACTCTAAAATATAGTATTACTTCGGTTTTCTTTGGTCTGATAATTGGTTCTAGCCTTGCTTTGTTTAAGGTTTTAGAAATTGGTCTTTTGAGATTTATCGCTCACGCTTATACTTCAGTTTTTCGTGGTACGCCAGTTTTGATTCAGCTTTCAATAGTATATTTTGCATTACCAGGTTTGCTGGGAGTAAAGCTAAATGTATTTGTTGCTGGAGTTATTGCGTTTTCTTTAAACTCAGGAGCTTATATATCCGAAATTATTCGCTCTGGAATTGAGTCTGTGGATAAAGGTCAGATTGAAGCTGCTAAAGCTTTAGGCGTAAGCCCAGTTTTGCGAATGAAAGATATAATCCTGCCCCAAGCTTTTCGCTATATACTACCCGCTTTAGTAAATGAGCTAATTAATTTAATTAAAGAATCAGCTTTGATATCAGTTATTGGAGAAATGGATTTAATGCGAAGAGCACATGTTGTATCATCAGAAACGTTTGAATTCTTCTTGCCGATGTTAACAGCAGCAGCTGCATATTATGTTTTAGTATTAGTAATTAGTAGCTTTGCTATGGTTTTGGAAAAGAGGCTTGCGTTATAGATGATAGTTTTAGATAAAGTCAGTAAGAAGTATAAAGATAGTTTTGCAATTAAGGACGTTAGCCTTAAATTTGATAAAAGTGAAACTACAGTAGTTATTGGTTCATCTGGGAGTGGTAAGTCAACATTATTACGATGCATTAATAACTTAGAGAACCCAAGCAGTGGAGAAGTCATTATTAACGGTAAGAAACTCTCGAGGCAAAATAGAAGTAAACTATGCGTTAAGATTGGTATGGTGTTTCAACAATTTAATCTTTTCCCGCACATGGATGTATTAGATAATTTGTTATATTCGCCAATTAATGTAATGCGTAAGAACCGGGATGAAATGCAAGAAAAAGCCTTTGCATTATTGAATCAATTTGGTATTGCAGAAAAAGCTTACTCAATGCCAAATCGCCTTTCTGGGGGGCAAAAACAGAGAGTTGCAATATGTCGTGCTTTAATGATGGATCCAGAAATGATGTTGTTTGATGAGCCAACTTCTGCTCTTGATCCAGAAGTGGTAAAAGATATTATTAAAATAATTGGTAAATTAAAAGAGCAAATGAATATGATTGTGATTACGCATCATATTAAATTTGCTAAAGTAATTGCTGACCGTATTATTTTTATGGATAAAGGTCTAGTCCTAGCCGATCAGCCGGCGAAAGAATTTTTTGCAAAACCAGAGTCGCACCGCGCACGAATATTTTTAGAAAATGTTGGTGATTTGATGTAGTTTTTATTGCGATCTAAAAATAGAAACAGTAGTATTGTTATTTAAGCTATTAATAGAAATACGTGAAGAGATACGATCAGTATATTAAGTCTAAGATTCATTGGATTATTAATCCATTTCATTATAACAGCTTTTTAGAAAAACCTAGTTTTAACCACTTTCGCACGTTTTCTAATACAGACTCTTTTGACATTCAGATAATAGTCAATGAATTAAATCATATTGATAGCGAAACCTACTCTAAAAAAAACATGGTAGATATAACTAATAGGATATTAGATATTTCTAGACAAAAAATATATGATCCTGATGGAAATAATATATTGCATTATTTAACAATGATAATAATGTTTTTATCTGAAAAAAATTATTTTACCAATATAAATCACGATTTGTTCAAATCTGAACCTGATAACATCAAGGCAATAGATCAACGCCTTAAAATACTATTTGATTCTATTATATCTTTGGCAGGAGAAAAGCCTTACCTGGTCAATGAACAAAATAAATTAGGTCGAACCCCTGTTGACAATCTGGTTTTTCGTAAGTGCTTATCAGATGAGATAAAAATTCACTCATCTTTAGATGGTTATAATTTAGACTTAATTGCAGTAATGTCTCATATCTTAAATGATCAAGAAAAACAAAGAATTCAGGAAAAAATTGAGGAGAAAATGAAAGCGCTCAATACCAGATGTAATAATTTTATAACTGAGCAATTAAAATTTAATGATATTCTCGAGATATTAAGTAATAGTGGTGCGGTGTGGGCATATAATCAGGATCATTTTTGTGTCCAAACAGGATTAACTGATATTTTTTATAATATTAGTGAATTAAACGAATATAATGCACTAGAAATTATTAGGGGCTTCTCCCCTATTCAAGCAAAAAAAGCAATGGGTGATTGCCCAGATGAAGCTCAACTTTGCCTATCTTAATTCATTATATAAATTGAGAAAATTCTTCAACTTGATCCACTATAGTTTTTGACAATCTAATAATATTTATTGACAATAATTAATTTTTAGTTATTTTATATTTCATACTAACTTAACAATCTTTCTACTAATAGGTATCAGTAAAACGTTAGTAATAAAGAGTTTATGACTATAAAATATCTATGCAAAAATATATACTAGGTTACTATTCTCACGCCTTAATTCACCAGGGAGTCACAAACTCAGTTGATTATGCAATTGATTTATTTGGTTCTGAATTACAAGAAAGTTTTGTTGCTTCTTTTAACGGGTTATCAATGCCAGCTGGATTATCGATGATTAGCTATTTTTCTCTAGAACAAAATCTGAAGAAATATTATTACGATAAAGGTAACAGTTCTTTATCTCCTGTTCAAAAAGCTTTATGCTTAGCTCCTTCAGTAATTTATACAGCTGCTTCATATGGATTTGAGGATTTAATCGGCACCGATCCTGCCACGCAAATAGTAGTTAATTCAATGATGGGACTAACATCTTATGTGGTTAGTCACCAGATCGAAGATTATTGCCTTGGTTTGAACTCTGATTAAAGCATTGCTAAATAACAGTTGCTAACAAGTTATTGTTAAAAAGCAAAGTATAGGGAATGTGTTATCATATCAATATTTTTACTACACCCCTTGGTTTTACGATTAAATCTTGCAAGGTAATACCATATTAATGAATTGAACGGTTCAACTAACGAAGTCTCGGCTTTTGTGGTGGTATAATTTTTAAAAATTATGTATTTTGAATACGCCTCATAGGCGCCGGTGCATAGCTATTCAATGTTATACCGCCTCTCTAGCCTTTGGGCCAGGGGGTAAATACGAGGCAAAATTACGATTTTTTGTTACTTCGAAATCAATAACTTTGTTTCCGTTTTGGTCAACAGCAAGCCATACATATGCTCTTTGGGTCTTTTTTTGTAATAAGTGAAAAGTTCGTCTACTTCAACAATTGCTACATCTTGAATATTATCAGCTATGGGTCTGCGCTTCAACTCCTTGCTAATGAGCTCCGAGAAGTGGCAAATCCAATATATTATGTTTTGCAAAAAACCTTTTTTACAGAATAGCTAATCTTTTGCTCTATCTCAACTGCTATTTCGCAATGCCCTGATTAAAAATCAGGGTCGGAGTAATGTGATGGGGGGTTTAACCCAGGTATTCGATCGGAGAGTATCATCCTAAATGATGGCCTTGATTTAATAATAGAGTACCAGTGTTTAATAGCTGGCCAGCGATCCCAATAAATTTCACCAAAATAATCTATAATGGCAATGTGTGATGCCGCCGCAATATCAGCGCAAGTAATTGTTTCTGATGATAAATAAGCGCTATCATCTAGTGTTTTTTCAATTAAATTGAAATGATGGAGTAAGTTATTTTTTGCAAGACGTATGTACTCGCCTCTAGGTTCGCCAGATTGAGTAATAGGGCGAATCATTTTTTCATCAACTATTATCTTACTAACTTCACGGTAGAATTTATCATTAAACCAAGAAATATATCGGCGTACATTTGCCCTTGAGAGCGGGTCTTTTGGCATTAAAAAGAAATTATCTGAAGACTCTGATAAGAATTCAATTATCGCATAATAGCCGATAATATTTTCATTAGAATCAGTCTGCAATATTGGCAAGGTCCCAGCTTGGTTCATTTTTATGAATTCTGGGCGCCTTAGCCAATAATCTTCTTTTTTTAAATTATAGTCAGTTTTTATCTCATCAAGCAAAACTCTTATCTGTTTAGAAAGAGGGCAAAGCTGGTGATGAAATAAATTATACATGACTAATTCCAACAATATGCAAGAGCATCTTTCAAGCCGTATTCTGTTTTTAGTTCAACAATAGTACCATCAGCCATCGTTGCAGTGTCACCTAAAATTTGAATATCCTGACCGTAGTTGTCAACTGTAGGATGTGATGCGCCGTATATTGATTCAACTTCTGATTCGGGTATTATTTGCACAGGTGGTTTACACTCAAAGCTACCATCTTCGTATAATATTATATCAGTCCTAGGGCTACTTACTTTACAATGCATTACATTACCATTATGCTCAATAGTAATTGCATGTTCTTTATAATCTTCAGAAAAATTCACTTTAAAAGAATCAATAGTGTTTCCTTTTTTGTTATTGAACATTATCCATACACCTTGGTCGTCATGTTTGTCGGGTTTGCCGGGTTTAATTTGATACGAATCTTTATCTACAGGCTTGTAGTTTTTTAATTCAAAACTACATTGTTTTCCAATAATCTTATCGTTCTTGTCTTGAATCTTTAAGCTATGTAATATCGCGTTAAAACTCTTTGGAAAAATCATAAAAACAACCTCTTTGTTTTTTTTAATTAAAAAATAAGATGATCTGTAAGCCGGATTCTGTGTAATTTTGCCAAGCAAAATTACTGTAGTTATTTATCTAGAACAAATGTTACCATTTGTTTCAAGCAACCTACCCGTGCAATATTTGGCTATAAGCAGCCAATGAAGCAAAAAGCTTCAGCGTTGCACCTATTTGGTCTTGCTCCCGGCGGGGTTTGCACTGACGGCTTCTGTCACCAAAAACCCGGTGCGCTCTTACCGCACCATTTCACCCTTACCATAAAAATATGGCGGTTTAATTTCTGCTGCACTTTCCCTGGAAAAAATGTTTACATTAATTCCGCTGGTAATTATCCAGCGCCGCGCCTATATGGAGTCCGGACTTTCCTCGTGGCCTCACCTTAAGTAGTAAAAACCACGCAACTACACAATCATCTTGGTAGGCATAATAGCAAATATTTTTATATTAGTCAAACAATATAGCGATAAAACGAAAATAGCCCTTGATTTTATAGCGATAAAACGAAAATAGCCCTTGATTTGCTATATTAATAACGCCATCTATTTCCACTTATAACATCCCGGGTCTTCAAAGATTTTTTGGAGCAAAACATTATTCAAGTTATGACTGGTTTTATAGCCTTTCAAGTCTAAGATAAAGCCACCCCCGCAGCAAAAAAAATCACCAAAAAAATCTAGCATTTTATGGCGAGCAAATTCATTGCTGTAGCGTAAACCGCCTTTGTTCATAATTCCTTGATCATCAATACCAACAGTGTTCTCAAGAGAGGTTCCTTTTGCAAGACCTTTTGATTGAAGGTACTCTAAATCCTTTAGAAACCCAAAGGTACGGGCATTTCCCACATCATTTTTAAAGCTATCTGCATGGTGAAAAACATGGTTTTGTTTGCCAATTACTTTGTCCTCAAAATCAATGGCAATATCTACATGAAGTTTTTCTGAAGGCTTTGCGAGTATGGTAGAGGGTCCGTCAATGACCTCAATATCTTTCAGCAAATGCAGTGTTTTTTTATCGCGATGTTGTGTTTTTATGCCAGCTTTATGAATCATTTCAACAAAAACGCGACTGCTTCCATCCATGATAGGCACCTCAGGTGCGTCAATCTCGATAATTAGATTATCAATACCACATCCCCATATCCCAGCCATCATGTGTTCAATAGTCGAAACAAAAACACCCGCATCATTCTTCACGGACGTTGATAGGCGAGTGTCGCAAACATTTTCGTAAGATGCGGATATCTTATTATCAACGCTAGAAACATCGGTTCTAACTATTACTATTCCATTATCAACCTCAGCTGGTTTAAACGTCACTTTGGTCTCTTGACCAGAATGCACACCAATACCTCGGCACTCTGCGGGGCCTAGAATAGTTTTTTGTTTTTTCATATACAAACAGTTTTCAAAATAGGGTGACAATAATAAATTATGATTGTGTAGTCGTAAATTTTTTTCGTCACTACCTAAGTATATAAATAATATCTCATTAATAGTGTTATTTTACAATTAAAATATTATTACAGAATGTTACAACATGCACGCATATCACGTAACAACGTTTTTAATTTACTATATTTATCAATGCCTTATTTTTTGCTAGTAAAAGAATGCACAACCTTACTAATTAAATCCTCAATATTTAAGGCTGATTGAGTATATATTATTTTGTCATTATTTTGTAACATTGAATCGTCAGCCCCTGGCGTGATTCTGATATATCTACCGCCAATAATTCCATGCGTTGAAACGCTGGCTCTAGAGTCTTTTGGTATCTGTACTTGTTTGTCAATGTCGAGGTCTAGTACTGCATAGTAAGTATCTTTTTCTAAGATAACATTCTTGATAGTGCCAACCTTTATTCCAGAAATTTTAACATCAGAACCATTAGATATTCCGTCAATATTGTCGAATTCAGCTTTAAGGGTGTAGGTATTGCTACTATTAGAAGCGCCACTAACGTTATAGGAATAGTAAAAAAATGCAAATGCGCAAACTAATACTAACATACCAACTATTGTTTCAAATATACCTTGTTTCATGTTTATTACCTATTTTTTAATTTGATTTGGCAACCAGCTAGAATAGTGGCTATCATGTGAATTTTCTTTTGGCAGATAAGCATACTTAGTGCCTGTTAGATTGGGTGTGTGTTCTTTTTGCCAGCTATGCTCTAAAGGCTCGTCATTTGGAAGTTCGTCGCTCAAATAATGGAGCCAAGCATGCCACATTGGCGGAACTTTAGAGCTTTCATCGATTCCATTATAATAAACAAATCTCTTCTCTTTACCCAAATAGTTTTTGTCTGAACTTGTGTAGTAAACATTACCAAATTGATCTGCACCTTCTTTTTGATAAAATAATTTAATCCACAGTTTATTAATAAAAGACATTATATCACTTACTCATCATTGTTATTGCTTTTTCCTTTCCGCGCACAGCTAAACTATCTGCAATTATATTACCTTCATTGTTTGCATGTCCTTTGACCCAATGCCATGTAACATTATGTTTATTTATTTCAGATTGAAGCTCTTTCCATAACTCAACATTTTTTACTGGCTTGTTATCGCTTTTTCTCCAATTATTACGTTGCCATCCATGAATCCACTGCGTGATCCCTTTCTGCACATAAACACTATCAGTATAAATATTAACATTACACGTTTTTTTCAGTTGTTGCAATGCTGAAATTGCAGCTTGCATCTCCATTTGATTATTAGTTGTCTCTTGAGTGCCATCAAAAATTTCTTTTTTTGTATCTTTAAATATTAAAAGAGCGCCCCAACCGCCGGGTCCAGGGTTGCCCGAACAAGCACCATCAGTGTATATGATAACTTCTGGAAGTATTTTAGACATTTACTTTTTAGATTTGTTGCGAAAAGCATCTAGCTGAACAATTTCTCCACTCGCTTGCTCTGGGCTTGTGGATTGACTATCTTTACCCGATTGTAAGTTTGATAAAGATTTTTCTTTAATATTACTACTATAGTTTAATATATCAACATCATCTTCAAATTCTTCTTCAATAAACTCGTGTTTTAATTGTAAGCTGAAATTTGATGTGGAGTCAATGAAGCTAGTCAAAGCCTTAAAGGGCACAGAAATTGTCTCATTTTTTCCATTGAATATAACATCAACAGTGAAATGATGCTTAAATACTTCAAGATTACGAAATTGATGCTCAAGAACAATTGTTATATCAGCAGGGTAGTTTGCTCTAACCGTGGGGGATAAAACTACGCCAGGGTAATTAGTTTGAAATGATATATAAAAACATTGTGCCGCATTTTCTTTTGTAGCAACGTGTTCTTTCAATATTTTTTTAACAATATTGAGCATCGCATCATCAATTAATTCCTGATAGTTTATAGCCATAAATACCACTTGCGTTTTCTTATGTATTTTAAAGCGGGGTTTTTCTGTTGCCAGGCAAACCCCAAAGCCCCGTACCGTTAGTTGCTTAATTAAGCAGCAACAGCTACATGCTGAACTTTATTATCGTTTGCATTTACTTTTTTTGACCCATGAAATCAAAAGATTTCCGGCGGTATCATGCCGAGTGAAGATCATCTCTTTATTAAGCCCGTCGATGCTGATTCGCCCCCATAAAACTTAAACTTTAATGGTGGAGGCGCCGGGTACTGCCCCCGGGTCCGATACTTCTATTCCAAATGAGGTTTATCACCATAGCTATAAAAGCAACTCTATTATATGCTAATTATATAGCAAATGTAAACAAGCTTTTGTAGTTTTTTAGTTATTTTTTATGACTAACAACAGTTTGAAATGGTTTTAGTTTAAATTTAGGCAACACTCCAATTAAGTGTTCAAAGATTGAGGCTTGAATCTCCTCGTGCTCAACCCACCTAGTATCTTTTGTAAAAATATACAGCTCAATTGGTATTCCAGTTGGGGTGGGGTCTAGTTGTCTTACTAAGAATGTGAACCCATCTTTATGAATATCTTCGTGCGATTTAAGATATGCATTAATATAGTTTCTAAACAAAGTGATATTAGTCGTTTCATTGATAGGATCAAATAGTTCTGGGTTATTATTAACCGAGTCAGACATAACTGGTAAAGATTTAATAACATTCAAAGATTCGCTATCACACACCTTAACAAAGTCCATGTCAAGGCTAAGTGACCTTTTGATTCTGCGTCCACCTGCTTCATACATAGGGCGCCAATTTATTATTGAATTTTGTAAAAATATAGCAGTCGGAACTGTTGTTGTTGTGCCATCAAAGTTCCTGATTACAACAATAGTAATGGTTATTCTTTCAACGTTTCCATCAACATTTTTATTTGGAACAGTTACCCAGTCTCCAATCCGTATTATATCTTGCGCTGTTACTTGTATACTGGCAATTAAAGCCGTCACCACATCTTTAAAAACAAAGGTTAACACCGCTGCTGCTGCACCTAAGCTAGCAAATAAAGCTGATATTGAAAGCCCTAGGACTGTAGAAACTACTGATAAAGTGGTGCAAATAATGATCGCTATTTTTATGATTTGCGTATATAGGCCAATAGGGGCCTTTAATGAAGCAGATTTTTTGCGATATACATCAGAAAAAATATTTAGTAGCGATATTATTACAGAAGAGATGGTGATAATTATATATATTTGTAGAGTGACTCCCTTGGCCCGTAAAAACAGCCTGTGTGTGTCTTCTATATGATCTATAAATTCGCTCCAAGAAATGAAGTATATTAATACAGATAGCTTAATGAACTGTCTGTAAAGTTTATTATTTTCAAAAATGCGACCGTAATTAGGCATTCTTGATTCCAAGGCTTTCTTAATAGGAGGCGTTATAAAAGCTTTAAAGAAGCGAATAAAAGGCCATAATAATAATAGCATAATTAGAAGAGAGGCCAAAACCTCATATTCTTTATACATATCCAAATAATCTAAGTGTAGTAATTGCTTCATATTCTTTTATTATAATTGATTACTTTTTCTCAATTATAATAATATTGAGCGGTAATGTATAGTTTTTTTGATTAAATCTAGAAGAAATATAATTTATTATAGACAAGGGAAGAAAAATTGTTTATAAACAACGAGTATCAAACGCTTAGTTAAAGAATTGACTTTCACAAGGTTCTTTAAAACTAAATTATGTTCTTTGGCCAGATAGCTCAGTTGGTAGAGCAAGGGACTGAAAATCCCTGTGTCGGCGGTTCGAACCCGTCTCTGGCCACCACTTATATCATTTTTCTCTAGGAATTTTTTCTAAGATATCCTTTTTTAGATTTTCAGCAGATCTTTTTGATTGATCTGGTTGCTTTGTGCTTATATGATCTGGGTTGACCCCTACGCGAGCATTTTTGGCAACTTTCTTTGTATTCTGCAATCTGCTTTCTTGTTTCTCTAATTCGTTTTTTAAATTTATCTTTTTCTTCATTTTGCTAGTATCATGGTAAATCGAAAGAGGATTAAGTGCTTTTAGAAAGTTAATTGATAGGTTTTTAGTTTGATTTAAAAAGCCTTGAGACTTATAGACTGACTTTTCTTCTAGGTCAAATTGCTTGCAGCTCTCTGCAAATATTTTCTGCACTAACTGCTCTGTCTCTTTTCCTTTATTAAGACCATTCTCTTGGCTATATAACCCGCTTTCTTTTAGTCTTAATATTGTTTGTTTTACAGCTTTTCGTTGTATCTTTTGTGTGCGAGCGCAAGTTTCTAGTTCTTCTGGGTTATTGAATCCAGGCGATCCATCTAGATCTAGCTCAGCATTATAAAACTTTTTAAAGTGGCGCTCTGTTTTGATCTTATTACTAATAATACGTGATGTAGTCGCTATGCTAATACAATTATACACTACCATGACCCCAGCAATAATATTTCCGGAAGAGAATAGCTGGAGTGAATTGTTTACAACACTTAAACTATGTAATATCATAGATTGACCAACCGCGCTAAATTCTTTAGCTTTGTTACTTTGAATATTATAGCGCTTAGTAGAGGATTTTTTTTCCTCATGGCTTGGGGTGTAGAACTTATCTGTTTTGCTTAAAATATCTTTAATTTCTGGAGCGCCTAAAAACAACTCATCTTGCTTGTTTAGTTCGTTGCGATGATTGATTAAAGCTTTACAATCTTTGTAATATCGCCTGGTTTTGCTGACTCTAATTGTGTCTAGTGCCGTTCCCAATACAGATGTACCAATCCCGGCTGCAAAACCAAGTGGGGAAACAAAAATTAAAGAGCTGGCTATGCCAATTACCCTCCACAAAGCTGGTGCAGTAGCTAGCTTATAGCCTATGGATAAAATGCGACCAACGCGTTTTTTAAGCTTCTTTCTATCAATGCCAAGCTCTTTATCGACTCTAGTAGCAGCAGAGGAAATGCTGTCTTTAGCCTTATTAACTGCAGATTTGGCTCTTATTTTTAAACTATTATATTCTTCTTTTCCAGACCGCGCGGCAGATGTAGCTTGCGACTTAATGGAATTTATAGAATTATTGAAGGCATATTGTGCGATTTCTAAATCTTCAACAATATCGTCTTTTTTATCTTTTAAATTATTTTTTATATCCTGATAGACAATATTAGCAGCAGATTTTACTTGTTCGTAGCTTGATCGGTTATTATGTAGTGAATATTCATTTGCAATTTCTTCTACGGACTCCTCTTGCATTTTGTCAAGTAGGAAATTCTTTTTTTTCAAGGAAGCATTCATATAGGCTACCTTTTGCTGAAAAAGAGCATTCGTCTCGCTATACTCATCTTGCGATATTGGTTTAGCCATTTTATCTTCAGATATAACATTATTAAGTTACCTTAAATTTTATCACGGTAATTAATCTATATCCAAGTATAGCCAGTTTTTAAAATACATATTTATTGCAGTGTGGTAATTTATGTTTCAAAATCACCACAAATATTATTAAAGTTTTTGTAATACTAGTTCAATGTCATTATCAAGAAGGGATGAGGTGACTGTATAATCTTGGTTAATATCGTCTTTGAATTCACTTAAAGTTTGTTCGTTAATAAGCGCTCCAAATTCAGATATTATCTGTGTTAGATCAATCGCAGTATTGAGCTTTAGTGCGATCCGATCCGATACCTCAAAGCCGGCATCTTTCCGAGCCTGTTGAATTAATCGAATAATGTCGCGTGCTACGCCTTCTTGTTCTAATATCTCTGTTATATCTAGATCTAATGCGATCATACCTTCGTTTGAAGATAGTGCCTTTGAGCCCTTAGTAGCTCTTGGTTTTAGAGCTAAAGAATATTCAGCTTCTTGCAATATTTCATCAGCGATTAATAATTGACCATTCGAATATTGCCATTTTCCTTGCTTTGAAGCGGCAATAATATCCTTCATTTTTTTAGGTAATCTTTTGCCCAAAACCGGGAAGTTTACAACTAGTTTTTGATCAGCATGCTCTGATAAATTACTGCTATAAATTACTTCTTTTACATTAATTTCATCTTTAATCAAATCTGAGAATTTGCCCAAATCATCTTTGTTGTTAGTGATGATTGTAATGCTTGCCAGCGGCTGTCTTACTCTAATATTCTCTTCGCTTCTCAAGAATAGGGCGGCATTACAAATATCCATCACTTGGTCCATAGATTGCACTAGCTTATCATCAAATTTTACCTTTGCTAGATCTGGATAATCTATTAAATGCACGCTTTCTTTTTTTGTTAGGCTAGTATAAATATGCTCTGAAATAAGAGGAATTAGCGATGAACAGCTCTCCATCATTGTTATTAAGCAAGTGTATAAAGCGTTATACGCATCAATTTTATCCTGGTTTTTTTCTGATTGCCAGAACCTGGAGCGGCTACGTCTAATGTACCAATTATTTAGCACTTCAAAAAACTCATTCATGCACTCGTAAGCTAGTTGACTGTCAAAGCCATCAAGGTGTTTTTTTATTGACTCAACTGCTATTTTTAGTTTTGAAATAATATACTGATCTAATGAGTTGTTAAAAACAAAGATCTTTTCAGCTTTTATTTCGTCAACATTAGCGTATAGACAGAAAAAGTGATAGGCATTCCAGATCGGTTTGATTGAAAGGCGTAATTGGTCAAATACCATTTTACCTTCTTTATCAATTAGTAGCTCCTGTCCTTTAACTATTGTTGAAGATAACATAGTTATTCTTAAAGCGTCGGAACCATATTTATCAAATAATTCAATTGGATCTGCATAGTTGTTCAGTCTCTTTGAGAGTTTTTGTCCAGTAGAATCAAGGATCACACCGTGGCAAATGCAATTTAAGAAAGGGGGTCTGTCAAATAATGCAGTAGATAGTACCATTAAAGTATAAAACCACCCTCTGGTTTGAGCTGAATATTCAACAATAAAATCAGCTGGAAAATGATTTTCAAACCACTCTTTATTTTCAAAGGGGTAGTGTGCTTGTCCATAGGGCATTGAACCGCTTTCAAACCAGCAATCAAATACGTCGTTCACTCGTCGCATCATAGATTTTCCAGTTGGGTCATCTGGATTAGGTCTGACAAGATCATCAATATATGGTTTATGAAGATCTTCTACCTTAACGCCAAAATCTTTTTCTAGTTCTGCAACAGAGCCATAAACATCCATACGTGGATATTGAGGATCATCTGATTTCCATACGGGAATAGGGGTTCCCCAGAATCGGTTACGGCTAATTGACCAATCACGTGCATTTTCTAACCATTTACCAAATAATCCATCCTTAACATTACCAGGAATCCAGTTTATTTCTTTATTTAGTTCAACCATACGGTCTTTGAACTCTGTTACCTTTACGTACCAAGAAGGAACTGCCTTGTAAATTAATGGTGTGTCCGTACGCCAGCAATGAGGGTAGTTGTGAAGATATTGCTCTGTTTTGATCCAGTCACCTTGTTCTTTAAGTTTAATTATTATTGGATCGTTTGCATCAAAAACCTGCATCCCAGAAAAATCATCAATTTCAGAAGTAAATTTACCAGCATTATCAACGGGGCAAACTAGCTCTATGCCTTGTTCTTGGCAGATAATTTGATCGTCTTCACCAAATCCTGGTGCCATATGCACAATTCCGGTTCCATCACCTTCAATAACAAAGTCTGCTGTGAATATTTTAAAACAATTTTTTCTTCCTGCAAAGTAATTAAAAACAGGCTGATACTCAATGTTTGATAAATCGGACCCTTTGATATTAACTACTTTAGTTTCATCGTTTATAGATAACTCTTTTTTATAGCTATTTAGCGCAAACTTTCCAAGTATGTAGCAAATATTATCCTTAACGATACATGAATAATCCATGTCTTCGCCAACAGCTAAAGCTAGGTTGGATGGCAAAGTCCATGGTGTTGTCGTCCACGCCATAGCGCGATACTCTAAGCATCCTTCTGGCGCACCTTTTGGTTGTTTGTTTAATTTAAAGCTCACCGTTAGAGATTTATCGGCTCTTTCGCGGTAAGAGTTATCTAGTCTAGTTTCAAAGTTAGATAAAGGTGTTTCGCAAGCCCATGAATAAGGCATTACTCGCATTGATTCGTATATTAATCCTTTTTTGTAAAGTGATTGAAAGGCCCACAGCACTGATTCCATGTAGTTTTTATCCATGGTTTTGTATGAGTTATTAAAATCAACCCAGCGCGCTTGGCGGTTTACGTATTTTTCCCATTCGTTAGAATATTTCATTACAGATTTACGGCAATGGTCGTTGAATTTATCAATCCCATATTCAGTAATTGCTATCCTTCCGGAAAAACCAAGCTCCTTCTCTGATCCCATTTCTGCTGGTAGTCCATGACAATCCCAGCCAAAACGTCTCTCAACTCTTTTTCCACGTGTTGTTTGATATCTTGCATATGTATCTTTGACAAAGCCAGTAAGTAAATGGCCGTAATGAGGCAAACCATTGGCAAAGGGAGGGCCGTCGTAAAAAACAAATTCTTTTTCACGATTGCCATCTTCTGCGGGTCTATTATCAATTGATTTTTGGAAAGTATTATTTTCTTGCCAGTAATTTAATACTTCTTGTTCGATATCAGGGAAACTAACATTAGATTTTATGTCAGGATAGTGAGAGCTTTTTTTCATGGTTTTTTAAGGTTATCTATTATTTTGTGTGTATATTACAGGAATAGTCTCAAAAATGGAACATCTTCTTTTCGAGGTAATGTAAATTTATTTTTAACTTTAGCAATATTAATAATATTATCAAGGGCATTTTTAATAAATTTTCGGCTCGCTTCGTGATTAACTGATTGGTCCGTTTGATAAAATATTTGAGTTTGTAAATATACGGTTATTAGTAAGCCGCGTTTAGTATAATAATTTAAATCAGTGGATTTATCTCCTGCGTAGCGCCATATATTATCACATATTTTAGAGGCAATTTTTAGACCCTCTGCTGCATTATCGATTTTTGCTAAATAATTAAATATTTTCATGCGTGCTTTCTGACCCATTGAATCAATAATTTGAGCCTCGAGAGCCTTTTGGATTTTAATACGTATTGATTTAATGTCTTGATCATTTTCTAGGCATTGATTAATAGCTTGGTCTGTAAGAAAAATTTCTAGCTCGTGCACAACAGATAATTGGCCAAATGGAAATAATAATTTATAGTATCCAGAACTAGGCGCTGATTTTTGCATTGCTTCTTCAAATAAAAAATCAGAAATATTTGCCTCAGTTTCATTAAGTAAACCAATGATTTCTTTAAAAAATCTATTTTTTATTTCATGATACTGCTTTTCAATTTTATCCATATTTACACTAAAAATTAGTTTAGTTCTTGACAAGTGATATTATTATATACATAATAGCGTCATTATACAACTCAAAATGCCAACCTTAAGGGGGTAATGTCAATGGCAGTGCTAATTAGTGTTCACGGTGGTAATGGTGAAAAAGCAATAAGAGACTTGAAACGCAAAATGCAGAGAGAATTAATCTTTCGTATGATGAAAATGTCTCGTTTTCATGAACCAGCATCAGCGGTAAAAAAGCGTGAAAAAGAAGAAACTGAAAGAAGAATTAGAAAGAATAAGCGTAGAAGAAACGCAAACTCATAATCTGATTGTTTCTTAGATAGTATTCGTCAAAGACCACATATCATTTATTTGATACGTGGTCTTTTTTAATTAACTCAAATAAAATAAGGGTTTTAATTAAATATAGTAAATCAAAATAAATTTTGCGAAAAGTACTCATGCGCAGCATGTGCAATTTTTGGCCGGTGAATTAAAAACTGCAACGAGCTTTGAAGGAAATCTTGTGTGATAAAAACCTATTCACAATATTAGCATCGTAACCTAATAATAGTTCCAGCTGTGATCGGTATTTAACATTTACAGACCCGCCAATATTATAATAAAGTAATCTTCTGGAGCTTGCTGAAATAGATTGTACAACTTCGTTTTGAATAAAAGAACTATTGTCCAATTTACTCTGAGCAAGGCCGTAGTCAAAATTAACATGAAATTGTGGCGAAATATTAACTTTGCTATATTGCTTTGAAAATCCAGTTGTTAGGCCAGCTAAAAAGGAATTAGCTGTTAATTTGTCATGACTGTTTATGTTAGTAGATTGCTTGTTGGGGTAGATTAGGATATTACGGTATGACGTCCCAAATGTTGGCATTATAAATATATTTTCATTGTAATGTATAACTTTCCCTAACTTAATTTGCATAGATATTACTCTGCCACGATTAATAAAAGAATCATGTATATGAGCATAAGCATACTGAGTCTGGGGGGTTATGAAGATGGAGCCTAAATTTATATTTGCATATAGACTTACTAAATGTAGGTTCAGGTCATTATTTTGTTGGTTATGGGGAGTGATATCTCCGTTTAAATAAGAATAAGCAGCACCAATATTAGTATCCTTTCCATAATTAGCGCCAAATGTCATAGAAGTAACATTATAGCTATACTTTGTATTAGTAGTCTCAAAATTTTTCCCACTAGTAAAGGATCCACGCGACCAAAAAGAAATTGTATTATCATCGTCGTTTGCAGAAGCTATTCGATCAAGTGCAAATATTTGATCATCTATTACACTGCTAATATTCTTCGTACTTTGCCAAATTATATCTAAGTTTGGCGACTGGTTAATGTTATTATATAATGTGCTATTAGGTATCTTTTTTGCTAGAGGCTTTTTAATAGAAGCATTATGGTTGGTATTATGAGTTTTGGTTAAGGGTGGGGTGGATGAATCTGGTAAGGCTAGATTTTTATTCATTCTAGCCTTTTTTCGAGCATTTCTAAGTTTTTCTGCATCTTTATCATTAAGGCGCCACGAATTTAATAACTTGTCACTGACAGAAACTGAAACATTATCCCTATCGTAAACTTTTAAACTAGCATTGCTGCTTTTAGCTAGAGTAAAATAAAAAATTATCAGACTTAGAGATGTAGTAACTATAATTCTCAGACGAAGTATTTTGAATTTATTAGTTTTTTTCATAATGGCACGGTTAATGTAAATTAACTACACTGAACCATATTTAAGAGCTGATGTAAAGATAAACCTTAAATTTAAATTTGTATCTATATCAAGTTAAAAAAATATCTAATATTTTTGCATAGTTTTTTTGAAACTAATAGAAGGCGTCCAGCTGAAATGCGATTTGTGCCATTCTCATATTTAGAAAGCTGTTGTTGAGTTATCCCTATATATTCAGCTAATTCCTTACGACTCATGCCTAAATATTTTCTAGTATTATATATTCTTTTTCCCACTTCATTATCAATTAACTGTACTTGGTTGACCACATTTCCAAAAATTTGCTCTTGTCTCATTAATAAACTCCTAATTAAATTAAAACTAAATAACGAGTCAAAAGTAGCGTCAATTACAAGCATTTTCTATAGTTAATATCACCTAGGTAGGCGACTAATTGCATTTACCTAGATAAAT
>Ga0190276_112_pt1 | contig 25920 bp, 19 predicted proteins | sample MCH_20Endo_J9_FD_131022 | JGI IMG/M metagenome (GOLD analysis project Ga0190276, IMG submission 131022) | Enriched cells of marine protists from Biology Centre CAS, Ceske Budejovice, Czech Republic - MCH_20Endo_J9 | ecosystem: Environmental > Aquatic > Marine > Unclassified | place: Czech Republic... | reverse complement strand
CAATTCCGTTACTCAAAAGAAATTCTAATGTTTTAATATGATCAACGTCTCTCACGCAGTGTATCAATGTGATATTATTTTTTGTATTCATAATATCCTGAACACCAGCATCTAGCAGCTTTTTCGCTTCTTCTAAATCTTGAATAAGTAGACTTAAAAACAATTTTTGCTCTATATCGCTTATACCGAAATTAGCTGCAATTTGCTCGTTGTTTATTTCTGCATTTCCTACCGCGCCACATTCTTTTAGTTTGGCTACCAACACATCTCTATCATCATAGATTTCTAACCTTAAGCCAAGAGGAGACTCTCCTAAGGCATTCAATATATTTACGTTTGCTCCATTTTCGATCAATAACATAGCAATCTTAGGGTTAACAATCATGTCGCAAGCGCAACTTAGGGGCGTGTCACCCCTAGCATTTTGCGCATCAATATTCACTCCTCCCTCTTGAAGGATTTTTTTCACCTTATCAACATCTTGCAAAGCGACAGCCTCAAACAATTTTTGCTCTTTAGGTGAGTTACTCCTGGTCAAGACCTCGATTATTTTGACATCTCTTAAAGTACTTTTTTTCATAATGTAACCTCTGTAACTTATTATTTATTTATGCCGCAACAATAAATAATTAACAGTATAAAGTCAACTACTAATTAAAATATTTGATAACAGATTTTAACAAACCTTAACTTTCAACGGGGTCGTCATCTACATGAGTTTTTTCATAATTTTCAACTCGCATCTGCGCCTCGATACACAAAGTTGCAACAGGTCTTGCTTCAAGTCTTTTAATACCAATTTCTTCGCCGGTTTCGTCACAATATCCATACTCACCTTCATCAATACGCGCTATTGCTTGCTCAATTTTATTTATAAGCTTACGATACCGATCCCTGGTACGAAGCTCAATACCAGTGTCAGTGGCCACACTTGCTTGATCTGTGGGATCAGATTCTTTCCAATTAGTATCATCTTTTAAATGATCAAGTGTGTCATTTGATTCTACCAAAAGAGAGTCGCGCCAATCTGTTAGTTTTTTACGAAAATAAGCTAGCTGCATTTCGCACATATATTCTTCTTTATCAGATGGTTTATATCCCTCTGGTAATTTAATTTTATCCATGTTTTTTCACTATTTAAGTTTATTCATAATGAATATAAACCAAAAACAGCCTTGAATACAATAATAATCTGTAAAAATTATTTTTTTGTGTCTGGGTGTGATTTATTATATATGGATTCTAAGTGCGCTTGGTTAATTTTAGTATAGCATTGAGTGGTTGAAAGGCTCTGGTGACCTAGCAAATCTTGAATTGATCGTAAATTCGCTCCATTTTCCAAAAGATGTGTCGCAAAACTATGACGAAAAGAGTGGGAACTCATTGATTCGGGCAAGCCCGTTGCTCTTCGAAGGTTGGTTAGCTCTTTATTAAAGACCGACCTTTGCAAAGCCCCTCCTTTTTGCCCGCGAAAAATGGACTCATCGTCTTCAATGTGGTAAGGCATTGCTACTAAATATTGATCTATCAATTGACGAGACTGGCTAATCCAAGGGATTGAACGCTGCTTCCCGCCTTTTCCAGTGATTATAATAAAGTCAGAATTTTGCAGATGTTTTTTTGTTATCGATAAAGCTTCTGAGATCCGAAGGCCACTAGCATAAATTAGAGTCAGCAAAGACTTATTACGCAAATGAACCCAGTGTGAATCACCAAGCATCTCAATGCTACTTAAAGCCATATGTGCATCATCTTTACTCAAAGATTTTGGTAGCAATTTAGGCTTCTTTGGTGGCTTAATGACATACAGAGCATGGCACTGCAGCCCATCTGTTTTCTCCAGGTGCCTATAAAAACTTTTCACAGCCGACAAAGCTCTTGCATTTGATGCTGGGCTGTAATTATCAGAGTGCCTTTGCGATAACCAGCTACGAACTAACCTTATATCAATGTTTTTAATATTTTTAAACGCACTATTACAATCATTGTAGTAGGACATAAAGTTAACAAAGTTTGATATATCGTTTAAATATGACTCACAAGTATTAGCACTATAATTTTTTTGTATTTTTAAATACTCTAAGAAATTAGTAATTTTGCTCTGAACTTCGGAGTCACATTTCAGCATCATTTACCTATACAAAAGTTGCTAAATATCTCGCCTAGAATCTCATCAACAGTGATTTTACCGGTAATATTACTAATTGCCTGTACTGTCATTCTAATATCCTCAGCAGCTAGAACCAAATCATCTTGAAGAGCGAAACGCTGCAAATTATCCACTGCGTTTTCTAACTGCGCCCTATACCTTGCACGCGTTATTTGAGGAGTATCAGAGGGTGATGCAATTTTTTGCGCAATATTCACTACCTCATTATATAGGTTTTTGACACCCATTTGCTTCTTTATAGATAACTTAATAATCGGCACATTAAACTTCTTGCATTCAGCAAGAATCATATCATTTTCAGGGTTTAAATCAATTTTATTAACTAAAATAATCGTATTGTGATCGACTATCTCCTTAAACAACTCTATTTGTGAATTTTGTTGCGACGAGTCACACATAATAATCTTAATATCAGATTCCTTAGCAACGTTCCAAGCCTTGGAGATGCCCTGCTGTTCAATCGCGTCATTTGAATGATCATTAATGCCAGCTGTATCTTGTAATATTATTGGATAGCCGCTAATATCTAGGTGCCCTTCGATCACATCCCTTGTAGTCCCTGCAATATCAGAAACAATTGCAAGGTCACGTTTCATAAAATTATTAATCAAACTAGATTTGCCAACATTTGGCCTTCCAACAATAGCTAGCTTAATGCCATTGCGCAGCCGCTCACCACGATTATTATCATCTAAATGATGACTTATCGAGTGAATTAGTTCTTGAATATTCTTTTGCACATTAAGCTGCGTAGTTGCTGGTATGTCCTCGTCTGGGAAGTCAATATAAACTTCAATCAACCCCATAATTTCTAATAATTTAACTCGCCACTCTTCGTAAACTCGCTCTAAAGCACCCCCAAGTTGATTTACTGCCTGCTTATGTTGCATTTCAGTTTCTGCTTCGATCAAATCTGCTAATCCTTCAGCTGAAGTTAAATCCATCTTGCCGTTTAAAAAAGAACGGCGTGCATACTCACCAGGTTCAGCCATTCTCACATCATCAATCGCTATCATTGCCTGATGCATCATTTTTATTACTGCGAGGCTACCATGAGTATATATCTCAGCAGAATCTTCACCGGTAAAGCTAGACTTGCCCTTGAAGTAAACAACCATAGCTTCATCGATAAGCTGCTTATTTTTTGGGTTATATATTTTCTTAAAATACATCTTCCTAGCCTCTAGCTTGGCGTAATCATGACCTATAATTTCACTTAATGCCTTGAGCGCATTTGGGCCAGATATTCTAAAAATTGCCACACCAGCCTTACCCGGAGCTGAGCATTGCGCAAAAATAGTGTTCATTATATTACTCAAACAGTTGAAAGAAATTTAATATTCTTATATTATACTATTGATTTATAGTCAATGGAAGTGACTATAGTGTATTTTAGTATAAATTTAGGGCTTTTTTAATAATGAATAAGAAAACAAAAGATATTAATGTTGCATTGAGCAAGTTAAGTTGTCAAATCAGTGATTTCGACTCTGAAATACTAGATTTAATAAAAGCAGAGGAAAGAGGTGAAATATATAAAAAATTTATTTGTCGATTCCTAAATTATATTCCAGTAGATTACAGGTCTTTATCAAAAGCAGAAATGCTAAAAGAATGTACCCTTGATGCTTATAATTTTTTTCAAAACAAGCCTATAAAACAAAGAAAGTTTGTTATAGAAAAAAGCCAACATCAAAATAGTGATTGTATAACAATTAAAATATTAGAGAATAATCGACCATTTATTATTGACTCACTCAATAACTTAATTGCTAAACTAGCTCTACAAACTATCTCTACATTTCATCCCGTTATCAACTGCCGTCGTAATGAGCAGGGAGAGATTGTTGATATATTCGATAAAAGTAACCCAGATAGCGATGAGTCATTAATTTATATCAAAGTAATGGGAAGCTTTAGCGAAAAAGAAATTCAGTCTTTGAAAACAAAAATAAATGATTTGTTGAATCTAGTGAACAAGACCTTTGACTCATGGAACCTATTATTAGAAAAGATGGACCTTATGATTCAAGATATATCCAGTAGCTGTGAAAATAAAACAAAACCATCCATATGTCAGGAAGAGGCTATTGACTTTTTGAAATGGCTACGAGGAAATAATTTTACATTCCTTGGAATGATTAATTACAACACCGACGCAGAAATAACAAGCCAAGATGGTGCAAAAGAAATCTGGCAAAACAATTTGGCTGAAATATCGACAATAATTAACTTTTCTAAAAGTGAGCACTATTCTGATAAAAATGTAATGCTTGGGAAAATTAATAAGGTATCACCCATACATAGAAATACCCTACTAGACTACATTCTAATCAAACAGTTTGATCAGAATGGAAACTACGTAAAAGGTACCATTATTTTTGGTCTTTACGGCACAGCCATCTATTATCAATCAATTAAAAGCATCCCTATATTGCGTGAAAAGATGAATTATGTTGTTGATTCCTCTGGTTTTCCGGTGAATGGCTATAATACAAAAAAAATCAAAAATATTATTGAATCGCTACCACGCGACATATTAATTCAAGTCGATGAAAAAGACTTATACTGCATGTGTATTCATATGCTCTCAAGCATGCGCAGCCATAAACTAAAGCTATTTATACAGCAAGACTGGTCTAATTCATTTGTTAATTTTATAGTATTCATGCCCCGTGAAAAGTTAACCCCAGAAGCTTATAATGAAATTAGCTGTTATTTATCTGATAAGTTTGGTTGTGAAATCATATCAGATAACATTACTGTAGTAGCTCAAGACTTTGCTCATTTATTTGCTACAATAGCCATCAAGGACCAAAAGAAACTAAAATTCTCAGAAGAAACTATGCATCGTGATCTGGTGAACATAACGACTAACTGGTCAGATGATCTACTAGAGGCGTTATCAAATCAGTTCGGCGAGCATGATGGTTCTATTAAATACAGCCACATTGAGCCCTCTTTTCCCGCTGATTACAGGCATAAATTTACTGCCAAGAACGCATTAGAAGATTTAGAGAATATAATCAAATCCTCGTCTTCAAATGATCTTGTATATAACCTAATTCGTAAAGAAGGCGAATATTACCTTAAAATATATAGCCCAAAATCAAGCTTAATATTATCTGAGATACTACCTCCTATTGAAAATTTAGGCTTTGTAGCCATTGGTGAGCAAAGCTTTGCAATTAAAGAATCAGCCTTATTTGGTGCTAATTGGTTGTATGAGTTTAAATTGTCTGTACCCGGTAAAATTAATATTTCTTTTGATATACTAAAACACAATGTTGAAGAGGCTTTAGAAAAAATCAATGCTGGGGATTTAACAAGTGACCCCCTGGGCAAGCTGATTACTTTAGCTGGATTTAATTGGCTAAAAATCAAATTGATCAAAGCCTTAACTTGCTACTTACATCAAACAGAATTTTTATATAGCAAAGATTATGTTTATCAAACTCTAGTTAAACATTATCAGTATTCTGAAATGCTATTTAAATTATTTCAAACAAGATTTTCGCCACAAAATCACTCTAAAGAAGAGGAAAAATATGTATTAAGCGACATGGAGAAATATCTTGATGAAGTCGATAGCAGCGCCGAAGATAAGGTTTTATCTAATATAAAGCTAATTATTGAGGCTATCTTAAGAACAAATTTTTATCAAAAGAGCAACAAGCAGGAGCATAAAGAATATTTATCTTTTAAATTTAAATCAGAGAAAGTTCCTGGCTTGCCTCTACCAATCCCATACGCTGAAATATTCGTATACGCTAAAGATTTTGAAGGCGTGCACTTACGAGGTGGCAAGGTAGCACGAGGCGGCTTACGTTGGTCAGATCGAGGCGAAGATTACCGCAGAGAGGTTCTTGGTTTGTTAAAAGCTCAGATGACAAAAAATACTGTGATCGTACCAATCGGCTCAAAAGGGACATTTTATGTAAATTTCACTCAAGATAATATGAGCAGGGATGACTACATGACAAAAGTAGTAGCTTGCTATAAACACTTTTTACGTGGCCTACTCGACTTAACTGACAATCTGATTAACAATGAGATTGTACAGCCTAAAAATATGGTCATTTACGATGACAAAAACCCTTATTTAGTTGTTGCCGCAGACAAGGGAACCGCTAGCTTCTCGGACTATGCAAATGAAATATCAGCTGAATATAATTTCTGGCTAGGCGACGCCTTTGCTTCTGGGGGATCAATTGGTTATGACCATAAGAAAATGGGGATTACTGCAAAAGGCGCCTGGATATCCGTGCAATCTCATTTCAAAGATAAGGGGCTAGATGTGCAAAACGAACCCTTCACGGTGACTGCTATTGGCGATATGTCTGGTGATGTGTTTGGTAATGGGATGCTTCTATCAAAATATATTAAGCTAGTTGCTGCATTTAATCACCAGCACATATTTATTGACCCAGAACCTAACTATACGACAACCTATCAAGAAAGAGAAAGGTTATTCAACTTACCACGCAGCTCATGGGATGACTATGATCGCAGCATTTTATCTGAAGGCGGAATGATTTATAACCGCTCTGCAAAATCAGTTGCACTAACACCACAAATACAACAGCTATTAAACACCGAAGAAGATAACATAACTCCTGATGATTTGATCAAGCTAGTATTAAAAGCTAAGGTCGATTTAATCTGGAATGGTGGAATTGGCACATACATCAAATCTAGCACAGAAAGCCATGTTGACATAGCCGATAAATCCAATGACTCCTTGCGAATCAATGGATCTGAACTTGGCGCTAGGGTCATGGCAGAAGGTGGTAATCTTGGTATTTCTCAGCTAGGCAGAGTGGAATTTGCACTTAATGGCGGCGCTGTTAATACCGACTTTATTGATAATTCAGGTGGCGTGGATTGCTCTGATCATGAGGTGAATATCAAAATTGCTCTAGATTTAGCAATGAATAACAAAAAAATAACTCAAGCAGAGCGCAATGAATTACTGCTTAAAATGACTAAAGAAGTTGAGGATTTAGTGTTAGTTGATAATCATAATCAGCATTTAGCAGTAACTATCGCTTCTTTATCACCTGCTTTTAACATTGAATCATTTAGTCAGTTAATTAGGGAGTTAGAGCGTAAATGCCTTCTTGATAGAGAGGTTGAATTCTTACCAACTAAGTCTGAGCTAGCGCGTAGGTTTGCAGCTGGGGAGGGAATGACCAGACCCGAGCTTGCCGTATTATTATCATATAGCAAGATGTCGTTTGATAATGACTTATCCGAATCAAAAATTACTGATGACAAATATTTTGAGAAATACCTAATTGAATATTTTCCCAAGACAATGCAAGAGCAGTTTAGAGACGAGATCTTAAATCACCCACTAAAAAATGAAATCATCAGAACAGTGATTACCAATAAATTAGTAAATCACTTAAGTGGCCCGGTGATTAGCGCCATCCAGTCAAATACTAGTGCGCCAATATGCGATATTGTTCGAGCTTACGAAGTAGTGATGCAAGTTTTTAATCTAGATCAACTATGGCAAGAAATTATTGACCTCGGCTCTTCTGTGCCTGTGCAAATAAAGATTCAGATGTTTGCTGATTTAATTAAAATTATTAGGCGTGGTATTAATTGGTTTGTAAGGAATTTAAACGCACCGATCAATATTAGTAAGGTAATCAAAGAATACAGGCAACAAACACAAGAACTATCTGGTCAGTTTGGTTCTATTTTAACAGGAACTATTAAAACAAAGTTCTTCACTAAAATAGCACACTACACCAATGAATGCGTATCTGAAGATTTGGCTGTATCTATTGCAAAACTAGAAGTTTTAGTTTCTGCTTTCGATATTATCTTTATTGCCAATAAGGCAGGCAGCGATAGTAAGAGTGTTGCAGAAACTTATTTTGAATGTGGCGAGAATTTAAGTATAGATTGGTTAAGATATGCTTGCGAAACGCAAGTAAATGATTCATACTGGAATAGGCTGTCTGTTCAAGCATTAAAAGATGATTTTTACGATAAGCAGCGTCGATTAGTTTATTTAATTAGCGTAAGTAACATAAAAAAGACAAATATTAACAAATGGATAAAAAATAATGCTAAATACGCCTCTATTTTTACAGATTTTATTGAAGAAATGAAAATGCAGGATACAATTGATTTAAGTATGATTATTTTAGCCAATAAAAAGCTAGAGATTTTTGTAAGAAAACTAGAAGCAAAAACATGAATTTAAAATTAAGATCCGAACGAGAAAGACAGGGCTATACTATCGACGAGGTATCGGAAATATTAAAAATAAGAAGACAATATCTTATAGGCATAGAAGAAAATAGCTATGAAAATATGCCTGGCAAAACATACATACGCGGCTATATTAAAGTATATTGCAAATTTTTAGGCATAGAGCCTCCAGAATACGACACCAAAGACTCGGTTATCAAAAAACCTTTGATTAAAGATCGAAAATTAAACAAGTATCTGATGGCCCTAATTGCTTTAGTTTTAGTACTAATAACCCTAGTTGCATACGAATACTACCATGACTGCGATGAAGATGAAGCAGATAACATAATATCAAACAAAGATTTAATTTACATTGATGACGATAACCAAACAACATTTAATCGAACTTTCAACTCGAATTGAAGAGAAAGTTGCTAAATTACTTTTAAAAATAGAGAAGCAGCAGCAAACTATCAATGATTTGCAACAGGAAAATATTACTTTAAAAAAGTCTAACAAGCAAACTGTCGCCAAAGTGAAGGAGTATATCAGTGAGCTGGAAAAAATTAGAGCATATTACGCAAATGAAAATATATAATCAAGATTATCAGCTATGTCAGTAATTACTATCGGTATTAATAACAAAAAATTCACTTTATCTTGCTCAGCAGAAAATCACAAACGACTCCTTGAATCAGCAGCAAAACTAGATAGTGATGTGAAAGAGATTATAGCAAATAATAAACATATTTCTTTTGAATTTGCTTTAGTCATGACCGCGCTACAACTAATGGACTTTAAAAACAAAGATATTAAAATTACAGGCGGAGAAGCGGTTGCAAAAATTGAATCAGAGCATCAAAACCAACTTAAAGAAGTTTCCCACGCGCTTAGTAAAATACTATCTCAATAAGTAAAATATATTTTTATACTTGCATATTAACCTTTAATTTGTTATAGTTAACAAATTTTAAACTAAAGGAACGGAAGTTAGTTATGCCAAAAGAAAATATATTATTAATCAAACCAAAAAATATCACACTAGAAAATATCTCTACTTTTCAAGCAATTCCATTAGATCATTTTGATATCTTAGATAAAAATAAAGAGTCGCCTTTAGAACAACAACAAAATCTATTATCTCATAATCATAATGATTTCATAAATGTACTTAGATTTAACAAAGACTTGAAAAACAGCCTTAGTCAAAAATATCTGAACTGCAAACCAAACAAAAAACTAAGTAATTTTCAACTAGTTTTAATTGCAAAAAATACCCTAACTAAGGATCAGCTTAATAAGGTTGAGACGTCGCTCCAAATCTTTAACCAAGACAAGGATAAGATTTGCGAACTAATTAACAAGAAAACAGAATGTGCCGATAAATTGAAAGAGTACAATGATATACACAAAGAATATGATGCTATATCTGAAGAGTATAGAACAAATGCTGAAGGTTGGTTTGAGTGGTTTACTAATATTATTACTTTTAATATATTTTATAATAATAGTGATCAAAAAAATGCTAACTCAGATGAGCATTATCAAAATAAACATACAGCCGAATCCATTAAGTATGTTTTAACACATTTTCAAAACGGGCAAGAGTGGCATCTTAAGATTTCTGTTGATAAATATATAGAAGACCTGAACAACATAATGAATAAGAAAACCACAGAAATGGCCCCTTATCAACTACATAAAGAAGTGGCAAAAGACACAGCATACCTTGAAAAAGCAAAATGTTGTACCACAAAACTACAAACATATAACAAGGAATTAATAAGTCTTTGCATTGAATATAAGGATCTAAAAAAGGAGTTTCCTACCTATAATCCCAAGAATACAGATGATAATCCTGATATAATTACAGAGCCAGAAGACAGCTGGTTTAGTTATATTTTTCATACTATCACTTTTAATATGCTGCGTAAGACAAATAACACCATACAATTTGACAACGACTTGAAACTCAATGATGTTTTAGGCGAAATAGAAATGTTTGATGATGATGCTGATACTTTATTGAGCGGTAATGGAGGCACAGACGCTGATTCAACAAGCTCGTCAGAGTAAGGAGTTAAATCAAGTGGGTGCAGAAGTAATAAGCAACTATATAGTAAATTAAAACAAAGTATTGCAATTTAATTTACTATAGTGAATTAAATTGAAGTCTGAGTTTTTTATAGGAAATATTTTTGATTTAGTGGGTAGCTTTTGACCTTTTGATGCTAACCCATTTAAAGGTAAAAAGGTGATCAATAAGTCAAAAAAGATGAAATAGAAAATGCGCAAACCTCAACTTAATTTACTATATACTAAAAAACCTTATCTTCACGAGTAATCCTTTGCTGACGAATCGTGGTGACTCCAGATCTCTTAGGAATTTTTTACCTCACCATAAGCCTCAAGGGCTCTATTGCGGGCTTTTTGATGATCAACGATAGGCTTTGGGTAGGTTTTGCCGATTTTTATACTCAAATCATTAAGGGTTGAAGACTCTGCTAGCCAAGGTGTATGAACTATTTGATCGGGTAGGTCTGCGATTTCTGGCACCCATTTGCGGACATACTCCCCTTTTGGATCAAATTTTTTTCCTTGTGTGATCGGATTAAAAATACGAAAATATGGCGAAGCATCTGCGCCGCAACCAGCAACCCATTGCCAACCGGCTGAATTATTAGCAATATCAGCATCCAGAAGAGTATCCAGGAACCAATCAGCTCCTTTTTGCCAAGGAACCATTAAATGTTTGGTCAAAAATGAGGCCACAATCATTCGCACGCGATTATGCATCCAGCCGGTATGCCAAAGCTCACGCATTCCTGCATCAACAATAGGATAGCCCGTCATTCCTTTTTGCCATAATTTTAGATGTTCTTTTTCATCTTTCCAAGGAAAGTCAGTGAATTTAGAGTTAAACGGCGCAGATGGCAAGTCATTAAAATGATACAGTAGATAATATGAAAATTCACGCCAACCTATTTCTGCTAAATATCTTTCAATATCATTAGTGTATCCCATTTCGTCAATAGTGTGTTGCACACGGTGCCAAATCTGCGTTGAGCTGATTTCTCCAAAGTGCAAGTGAGGCGAAATGCGCGAGGTCCCGGTGATCCCTGGAATATCACGATTTTTTCCATAACCGTTCATTGCATCTTGTAAAAAATCGCTAATCTTTGCCAGCGCCGCCTCTTCGCCAGGTGACCAATATTCAGAAAACCCTTCTGCCCAATTTGGCTTTGTTGGCAATAAGTTCCAATCATTGATATCTTCGCTTAACTCCAGTGTTTTTGTATTACGTAGCTTAGGTATAGGGATTTCTTTCCGCGCTTCAATGCTACGCAAACACTCTTTCCAATAAGGTGTAAATACTTTAAAAAAACCGCCCGATTTATTGCGCACTTTTTCAGGCTCTGTCAGCAGCGAGTCATTAAAAGTTTTCACCTCAAGACCCATCTCAATAAATAGCTTCTTTAGCTCAGTGTCACGTTTAATGGATTGTGGATCATAGCAACGATTCCAAACTATGGATTTTGCTTGCGTTTTCTTAATTAGAGCAAGTAAGATATCCTCGGCTTTACCACTATGTAATAATAAATTAGCCCCTTGATCTTTATATGATTTTTGTAGTTTTAATAAGCTATGATGCAACCACCAATGCTGAGCAGATCCGACATGCCAGATGGTTAGAGATTCATCGCGGATATAAACCGGCAAAACTGATCCTTCCTTTGAAGCAGCATAGTCAAGAGCTGGGTTATCTGATAAGCGTAAATCCTGTCGATGCCAATATATAGTAACGCTCATATCTTAAGACAAATCAAATTTATTATTATTTATTCTATTGTCAGCAGAATTTATTAGGCTATCTGTAAATCGACCTAATAGGCTGTCTATTCCAAGAGTTTTTTTAAACCAAGGCTGCTTATTTTTTATAGGCTCTATTTTGACTTTTTTACCAAATTTATTATTAATAAAGCTATATAAATCATCAATACCATCAATCAAACCATAATCCAGAGCCACTTGCCCAGACCAAAACTCACCATTAAATAGTATCTCGTCATCTTGGGTTAGTCGATTAGATCTACTATTTTTAACATGATTAATAAATGATTGATGTATGTCTTTTTGGATGCTTTTTACTATATCAATATCTTTTTGTTGCTCTTCCTTAAAGGGATCAAGAACTGATTTATTTTTACCTTGCGTATATACACGGCGCTCAATACCTATTTTTTTTATAGCTTCAGCAAAACCAAAACCTCTTGAGGTAACACCAATACTACCAATAATTGAACTGACACTTGCATAGATTTCATCACCAGCACAAGCCAACCAATAGCCACCTGAAGCTGCCACATCCTCAACGAAGCTATAGACAGGGACTCCTTTTTCTTGTGCTAGGTAAGTTATTCTCTTAGCGATCAATTCAGACTGAACAGGGGAACCTCCTGGTGAATTAATTACCAAGCATACAGCTTGCAAACAATCTTTTTCAAAAGCTTTTGTTATTAGTTTATCCATCGACTCTAGCGTTAATCCAGACTGCCCTATTCCAACTTTACCGATCACCCCCTCAAGACGCAGCACTGAAACGACTGGCTTTGGCTTGAATAAATTAAATGATAGAATAGACAATAATTGGTTAAACTTATTACTCTGAGGTCTGTTATAAACCATCTCTCCACTTGAGGTAAAATTAGCTTTCTCGTTATTATTTTGTATTTTCATTTTGTACTCCTGAACTACTTCCTATTTTATCATCATACACATTTTCGAAAAATTTTCTACGCTTAAAGCTATTTTTTGGTATCTCATAATCACCGCCCATTTCAGATAGCAACAACTCCCGAATATTATTATCTTCCCACTTTACTCTGCCTTTAAACTCTAATTTTACCTTACCTTTAGAATTAACTAAATAAGCAACAGGAAGCCCTGCAATGCGCATTTGTGTTAATAAATGATTATTTTGGTCATAAAAAATATCTAGATATCTTATTTCCTGACGAGCATAGTAATCACTAATAGCTTCAACGCCCTTATAATCTTCAGATATAGCAATTATTTTGAATGGAAGTTTACGAAAATCTTTTTGCAAATTATCTAATTTAGGCAGCTCATCAACGCATGTCCCACACCAACTAGCCCAGAATACTAATAAGATATTTTCGCCTTCATATTCTTCCAGAAATTTTTTATTATTTAAATGATCATAGAAAATAATTTCTTGATCAAAATATTTATTATGCTTGATCACAGAAATTTTTTCTGCACTGGCGCTACTTATAACCAATATTAGCGCAATTATATATTGTTTTATCATGGGATATCATCTAAAATATTTTCAATAATTATCAATATTTTAGATGACCAATTCAATGAAACAAATCATTTTTATAGTTATGGGCTTAATATTACTGTCTGGATGTGGTATTAAAAAGCCATTATACTTACCAAGCGAAAAAATCAAACGACACAAGATTTAAAAAATTACTCAATCGGTAATTCGATGCTAAACTGCGCGCCGATTTCATCTTTACTCCTAACCTCAATGTAACCATCATGTGCCTCAATTGCCGCTTTACACAAAGCCAAGCCAACACCTCGGCCCTCAGCTTTTGAGAAAGAATTTGAGGCCATCTTGAATGGTGTAAAGATATCGTATATCTCTAAAGGTGGAATCCCTTTTCCTTCATCAGATATATTAATCACGATTTTTCCACTCTCCTTATAAGACCAGACCGTGATCGTACCTTGCTCACTAAACTTAATCGCATTTATCACGAGGTTGTCTATCACCTGTTTCATATAATGTACATCAACATGTGCAAGCATATCAGATTCGATTTTAAGCTTGAACTTAATTGGTTTACCGTCAAGATATATCTTCTTGCAACGATCAACACGTTCTTTGATAATCTCTCCAATATTTATAGTCTGTTTATCTAGCTTTACCTGTTTCATATTAAGCGTCATCAGATCAAGCATATTCAGGATCATGGTTGATAGGCGGTTTGAGTTCTGAAATACTTCATCAGATAGCATCTTGAGGTGACTATCTTTCATAGCATCGACTTGTTCCGATAGCATTTCTGCAAAGTTCATCACATTACCCACCGGCAAGCGTAGCTCGTGCGTCACATTATTTAAGATACGGTTTGAGGTCTCATTCAAACGGGCAATCTCCTTCTCTTGCACCACATATTTTTCTTTAAAAAACAATACTTGTTCGTGAGCATCAGTAACTTCACAATCTTTTAGTTTTATCTGCTTAGTCAGCTTTGTAATCTTCTCCTCACGAGTTTGAATCTGCTTCTTGAGTTTCTCAACCTGCTTACTGCCAAGCTTGATCTCACCACTTAGCTTCTCGATACTATCTTGGCTTTGCTCGATATCATCTTGTAGTTCCCTCACGTGGTGCTCTCTTAGTGACACGTTCTCTTTCAGCTCTGAAATTTTATTCTTCATGTCATTAATTGAATATTGCGTGATACGCGCATTCTCCATGTTATAGCGGGAGCTATTATCAAGCTCCTGATATTGCCTTTCTTTGATCTTCACTTCTTTTTCAAGCTTTTCTATCTCGTTATTATTATGATCCAGTATCTCTTTTGTTTTCTTTAGGTCATTATTTCGCTGCAGAATTTTATCTCTTAAATCTCCAATACAGCGCTCATTAGATTGTATTTCTTTGTTTAAATATTGTATTTTTTTGTCCTTCTCCTTTGATTCTACAGTTAATAACCCAATCTTTTTCTCGGTTTCCTCAAGATATTCTTCTTTTGGCTTAACAAATAATATAACCGATATGGCAGAAAGAGCTATTACATATAAAACCACCAGCTCTGGCGATCCTAAATCAAATTTTATAACATAGTCACCATACACAAATTGATAAAGTTTTATACTTAAGTAAAACCCTATTGGCAATGTCACTAATGACATTCTCCATCTATATAAAATTGTTATTACCATAATATTTACAAATGCTAACGACGTTTGCAGTAAGCTAAAATCACTTACTAATACAAAAAAACCACTAAATATGATCAGCATATAAAATAAAGCAATTGGCCACCATATTTTAATGATAGTTTCTTTCACGTCCCGAGAAACACTTAGTGGCCAGATATAATACATCGACATTACAGTGCCAGTAATTAGCATAAACGGATAAATAAAGGATAATATATGGCGCCCTTCATTCAAAAGATTAACATGCGTTAGGTACATAGTAGTTATAGTATATACAATAAAATATACACCAATTTGCATATAAGTTACATCGGTCCTTGGCGCAATTTTGTCAAAAAACCCAGTTAATGAAAAATTTTGTAAATCTTGGAAAAACTTTTGTTTTTGTATCTGCTTTTTTTCTTTTTGTTCGATTAAATATTTTTTATCTTTAATACCAACCCACCCTCCTGGCTGTTTTAATAAATAGTGGCTTGAAAATAAGAAAATAATATTAGTCAACATTGCTAATAGAAAACCAATAACACTTGAAGAGGCATTATCAAAATGTATAGGAAATATTTTCCACAAAATAGTAAATATAAATCCAGCACTCATAGCTATCAAAACTGACAAGGTGCTACTACGAAAACCTAGTATAGTGAAAAAGAAAATTGGAGCAACAACAGGAGAATAAAAACTATTAGCTAATATAATTATATTTAGTAAGTCGTCCTCCACTAAAGACAAGGTGATGGCCCCGCCACCTAGTAAAAATGCAAATAATCTTGAAACTAATATTTCTTTCTCTGTATCTTTATAAAAAACTTTATATATATCATTAGTAAACAAGACAGAGGCAGCATTAACTTTTGAATCGGCTGTTGACATAGAAAATGCAATAATTGCCACTATTATAAAGCCTTTTAAACCAGGATATGAATAATTATTTATTATATATGCTAATAAGTCCCCTTGCTCTATAGTTGGATTCATCGTATAAATCATAAAAGGAATCCAAGCAATAGTAATTTTTACAAAGATCATAAAAATTGCCGCGATAAGAAATGCTTTCTTGATTTGAGATATATTACGACCTATGGCAACTCTTTGAAAATCAGTAGGGTGCATTGTCGGAATGGCAAAATATAAAAATAAAGCAAAAAGACTATAACCCGATGAATTTGCAATATCATTTATATTATATCTTGGATCTAATAACTCTTTTCCAATTTCATACCCTTCACTGTAAAATTGATTCCAAATCACAAAACTTATTAAAGGTATAACGATTCCAAAAGCAAAAAATTGTAGAACATCCGTAAATGTAACTGCTCTGATGCCACCAAAAGCCGAATATATAGTGGCAATACCACCAGCTGTGATTATTGCTATATAGCTTGGTATATGCATAAAATTTGATAGTATATTACCAAATACTTTAAACTGAACTGCTACAATTCCTGATGCTCCCAAACTCCCCGCAATCGCAGTGATTATTCTAATATTTTTGCCATACAAATCTCCCATCGCCTCAGCAATTGAAACTTTGCCTAAAAATTCCCCCATTCTTGGAACACAAACATAAGCCACAAGAACCAATGAAATACTCATGCCTATTGAAGCAAAAAGGTACTGAAAACCGCCTGAATAGGTTTTACTTAGTGTAACCATAAAACCACTACCACTTGCGCTGGTAGCCACAATGGTGGCAATCAAAGCGCCAGTAGAAAAGTTACGCCCACCTAGTGCATAATCTTTAATAGTTTTGACTTTATGTCCATGCCCCATCCCAACAATGAGTGTTAGCATTAGAAAAAGAACTATAATAACTGCATCTAATCCTATCGTTGCAATCCACTCCATAAAAATAACCTTAAATTCTGTATAATAGTAACTAACCCATAAGATATATTAACAAATGATTAATTGCAAGTATTTGTTACATTTTATTTAAAAACAAGCAGTGCCGCTTCAACTTATTTTACTATATATTACGTAGCGCCTATTGTGATGAACCTGATCTCTTGCACCCCAGCCTTTTGCAGTACATTTACGCAGTTATCGCACGTTGCCCCAGTGGTACGAACGTCATCAACTAGCAATACTTTCAAGGTTCTGTTTTGTTTTTTATCTGTATAAAGTGGATTCATACTTATTGAATTTTGAAGATTTTTTTCCCGCTGAGCTTTGTTTAAATTTGTTTGCGCCTTAGTCCATTTTGTTTTGATTAACAAGTCAGGTATAAAAGATACGTTCATCCGCTGTGACAGAGATTTTGCTAATATTTGAGCTGGATTATAACGACGAAAAATACGCTTAAAGCGATTCATTGGAACTGGAGCAATAATATTCACACCTTGAAAATCTTTTGCATATCTAGCAATGATCATCTTTGCAAAAATATCAGCATTCTCTGTTGCATCATTATATTTAAAATTATGAATGATTTTTTTTGACTCCTCATCAAACCTTAGCAAGCTCCTTGCAAGAAAGTATTTTTGTGGGTTAATAACACATTTAGTACATACTAACTGATGTTCGATTTTAAACTCAAATGGGCTACCGCATTTTTGGCAGTAAGGAGAAGATATAAAGTTTAGCTTCATAAAACACTCAGCGCAAATACCTTCATTATCTGAACTTAGTTTCAAGCATGCTATGCACCGATTTGGTAATATATAATCAATAACTCTTTTTATCATTGGTTTATATAAAGCTATTTATCGCCCATGGCATAGCTGACAAACAAGGCTTTTAGCGGCGAAATTTTTTCAATCGCCTTAAAAGCAATTTGACGCATTGATAGTAGGCATCTAGATCGATTAGAAAAAACTCGATTTAAATTATCAGTAATACCATACATAATCATATTATCTTTCATTCGCGCTGATTCATATTGCCGCAAAGAATTCTCTGTGACGCCGTAACTAATGATATTACTTATTAAAGAAGCTATATCCTGAATGCCTTGATTTAAGCCCTGACCCGCTAATGGGTGAATAATATGCGCAGAATCAGCTAGTAATATAATTCTATTTTTCACGAATTTACTCGATAAATAAGCCTTTAACGGGAAAGCCACCAACTTATCAACAACTTCTATTTCCCCTAAAAAACTACCTATATTTTGCTTTAAATTATATAAAAATTCCTGAGGGTCCATCTCTAGTAAAGCGTTTTTTAAATCAGAATCCACAGTCCACACTATAGACGATTTATATTGATCTTTTAGTGGTAATATTGCAAACGGACCACTTGGAAGGAAATGCTCGACTGCGCAAGATTCATGTGGTTTTTCATGCCTTATTGTAAAAGTTATGGCTTCTTGCCCATACATCTTGTCTATTTTTGCAGAAAAATTTTGCTTTGTAGCCTGCGACATATGGCTATTACAAACTAGCAACAACTCAGTTATAATATCACCACCTTTTGAGTTTTTAACACGCGCAGACGCTCCTTCATCAATGATTTGATACTCAACTTGGTCAACTAAATTAATGAGCTTATTAGCGCGTACTAAGGCAAGCAATTCTTTTTTTAAACTATGGTTATCAATTAAATAACCCATTCTTTTTTTATGCTTTGTTTTTTGAGGGGAGAAATGTAGCATGTCATTTGATTTATTATCAACAACATAAATATCATCGATATTACCAACATGTTTGTGAATGCGCGACCAAACTTGAATTTTTTCTAAAAAATCTTTTGAATTGGCGTTTAAAGCTGTTGTGCGAATATCGTGAAGAAAATCTTTGCTGTTTGTATCCTTATTTTCAAGTATGGTAATAGAATAGCCATAGCTAGCTAACGACAATGCGCTTATCATACCACTTAAACCAGAGCCCAATATAACTATTTTACTCTCCATCACAGGAACCTTTATTTTTCTGCTGCAGAAAATATTTTAAATAAGCCGCTGAGGCAATGACACTAAGTAGGAAATATATTATCGCAATATCAATATAAGAGCTATTCACTTGATAGGTGCCTAGCGCGCAAATGAGCAATGAAGCAATAGATGTTCCTGTATTAACCATTAGCAACTTAGTAAATACGTCGTTAATACGCAGAAAGTTGAAAAATACAATACATAATAATATTGCTAATAATATAGATAATATATTTAAGAGCATATTAGCTTGGTCTCACAATTTTTGTAATTTTTTTATCCATCTCGCCTTTCTCAAGCTCATCGCCAAATGAAATATCCAGAGCATGGACTAATAAATTTTTTCCTTCGTTTGAAATAGTTACGGTTCCTGGCGTGATGGTAATAGAATTAGCATACACAACTACGCCTAGATCAGAATCTTGTTCTGATTTAATGGTTTTCAGCTCAGGACGAATGCCTAAAGATTTTTTCCAAGCGATTTTACTTACCTCAAACGCAGAAACTATAACTTCTTTAGCAAGCCACATCAAATATATTATCGAACCCAAAATGTATAATCTTCTTTTTGCGGGCAATATATTTAACTTAAAAGTTATTATTACTGATGCCGTCGCCACTACAAAAGCAAATACCAGAGACTGAATGCTAGTAGTATTAATACCGACTAAACAAAACCATAAACATAAAAAAACTGCAAATATAATTGTTTTATTCATCTTTAAACCTCTTCTATTTCTTTTGTTGCTGATGAAAATGGTATCAGAATAATTCCAATACAAAATAATATTGCAATGATAACAAATACATTATTAATTGCAATTATAAATGCTTCTCGCTCAATAATTTTATTTATCATATCGTATGAGGAAATAGATGGATCTAAAACTTTGCCATATAAAAAATTCTCATACAAGCTCATTATTTCCTGAGCCTTAGAAGAGTTAACTGGCACGTTATTAGCAAGATTATCAGCAAATATCTTGCTTTTAGAGATAATCATACTATTAATAATAGCCAAACCAACAGCCCCCCCTAGATTACGCGTCAAATTATATAACCCGCTTGCATTTGGCACATCTTTTTTTTCAATCATACCAAGAGCTAAGTCATTAATTGGCATAAAGCAAAACATTAGGGCCAGACCTCGCACCATTTGCGGTATAAACATTGCCGCATATTCTGATTCTGCTGTTAAAAAACTATTTAAATAACATCCAAGTGCAAATAATGAGTAACCAATCATAAGTATAATTCTTCTATCAACACCCTTTTCCATCATGCCCGCAGATAAAGGCGCCGAAACAAATTGAAACAAACCAGTGATAATCATAGTAATACCGATTTGCAAAGTATTATACCCCGCGACTTTAAATAAAAATAGTGGCAACAGGTACACCGTCCCGTAAAGCCCCACGCCCAAAATAAACGAATATATACAACCAAATGTAAAATTTTTGTTTTGAAAAGTTCGTAAATCAACAATAGGGTTTATAAACACTAATTCACGATATATTAATAATATAAAGGACACAATGGTGATAATAGTAAGAAAAAATATTTGATTATCTTCAAACCAACCGCGCGTATTTCCTTCCTCTAGAATATATTGCAAGCTACCTAAACTAATAATCATTAATAGCATGCCATATAAATCAAAATTTTCTAATAATTTATAATTAGGCTTATCAAAATCAGCATAAAGAAATACTATTACACACACAAAAATACCAGGAATTATGTTAATTAAGAACATAAAATGCCAAGATACCAACTCGGTAATATACCCTCCTAAAGTTGGACCTATTGTTGGCGCCACTGTAACTACAAGACCAATAATCATTCCAACAGCATTATGCCATTTTTTAGGAAATATTACAAAAATAATACCAAAAGTAGTGGGAATCATCGCTCCTCCAAAAAAACCTTGGAAAGCGCGAAATAAAATCATCGACTCTATGTTCCAAGCAATCGAACAGAAAAAACTCATGATGGTGAAGCCTGAAGCTGCGATAAGATAAGCGACTCTTGTTGATAAAAGTCGGGAGGCAAAGCCGGTTATTGGAATAACAATAACTTCAGCAATAAGGTAAGATGTCTGAATCCAGGAAAGTTCATCACCCGATGCAGCAAGCCCTGCTGCGATAACTGATAAAGAGCTCGCAACGATTTGTATGTCTAATATCGCCATAAACATACCAACAACCATCGCAAAGAATGCTAGTAATATTTTAAACGTAATTTGACTTTCTGATGGTTGCATAATAAAAATGTTACCTTAAACATATTATGTATAAAGTAACATCTTTTATCATTAATTGGCAATATAAATCAGAAAATGGCCTGCATTAATTACTAAATGATATGGCGCTGTTAACCTCACCTGATATATTACTATCAAGCGAATCGTTTTCCGCCTCACCATAATGTTCAATTATGCTAAACACTGAGCCAAGAACCGTATATTCCCCAGCTTCAAATAGGTCATGTATTGCCTGCGATGCTTCCATACCCATTTCCATTGAATGCTGGTTGAGTGGTTTTATTGAAAATAATGCAGAAATATTACCATATACATGGCTCAGAATTATTTGACCAAAAATATTTTGTCCAAACCATTTAGTAATCGCAACTGGCTCTTTAATCAAACCTTTTCCTAAATTCAACCCTTTACTCACTATGTTACTCACATTCAGAGCCTCATAGGAAATAAAGCTATCCGCTTGGTGAAAGAAAATCGACTCTGTAGCACTATACTCAAAAAAGCTAGAAACAAACCCTGCAGCAGATTTAATTGCATTAGTAAACATATTATCTTTAACTATATCAATACCAGAATTTACTATGCTTGCAACATTTTGAACAAGAACATTATCACTAACTGAGTTATATGATTTTATAACTACTGAATTCTCAGATATCATTTGAGATATTTCTTTAAATATATAGCCAACAGCTAAGGTTTTGGCCAAATCAACGACTATCTCTGGAATCTCTAAGGCCACATTCATCGCATGATTATAGGCATCGTCATATTTTTTATAAGAATGCGTAAAACAAGTATCACCGTAAGTTTGTTTATATATTTCTACCTTATCAATAGATTTATTTTTAGATATATCTTGTTTTATAACATCATCACCATTAAAAAAATCATTAGAAACATAATCTAACACTTCAACAGTGTTAGTAACAGCTTTCCACGCCTCTACAACTGGTAACACAACAAATGATGCTCCTAAATACCACATTGCGCCTTGAGGTAAGATAGTTGCTATTTGCGATGCAATTACTCCTGTTCCCACTGCAGAGCCAATCGTGCTCAGCGCCAATTCTAAACCACCACTTAAAACAATTGGCGCACCACCAGCAAATAATATACCGTAAGCGGCTACAGATATCACTGCCAACACTGCAACATTAGAAGCTATGCTGACTATGTTGTCGGCATATTTGAGGGAAATATTTTGCTCCCTTGCTTGTTTTATAGTAATATGTTGTTTATTCATGTTTTTTACTTTTATTAACTATTTTATTTATATATATTAATTATATCTTACTTAATGGTAAAAGTCAATTAATTAGTTGTAATTCGTTAACCATTGATTAACTATTTGTTAATATTAAAAATTGTTTGATAGATGATAGTTAAGCTTGCATTTTGAAGATTAATTAAGTAAATTCTTAAAGTTACACTATTTAAGAATTAAGAGAATTGACAAGGTGAGTGATTTATTTGGGTTTAACAAAGAAGAAAAGCAGAAATCAAGTAGCTATACAGCTAATGATATCGAAGTTTTAGAAGGCCTTGAGCCTGTTCGGATGAGGCCTGGAATGTATATTGGAGGGACAGGCGAAAATGCCTTGCACCACCTTATTTCTGAAATACTTGATAATTCTATGGATGAAGCTGTTGCTGGTCATGCGAATCAAATCACTATTGAAATGCTTGGTGATGGATCGGTGGCGATAAGTGATAATGGACGAGGTATTCCAGTCGACAAGCACCCTAAATTTCCAGAAAAATCCGCTTTAGAGGTAATTTTAACAACCTTGCACTCTGGTGGTAAATTCTCTGACAAGTCCTATGAAACGGCTGGAGGGTTGCATGGGGTTGGAATTTCGGTTGTAAATGCTTTATCGGAGAAGCTAGTGGTAGAGGTTTATCGAAATGGTGTTTTATACAAACAAGAATACTCTAAAGGAAAAGCTTTAACAGAACTTGAAACATCCGAAACCTTAAAAAAACACAAAGGTACAAAAATTACTTTCTCCCCTGACTATACTATTTTTGACAATGAAATCTCATTTGACTCACAAAGAATTTATAATTTAGCTAAATCTAAAGCATATCTTCATAAAGGAATCAAAATTCAATGGTCTTGTGACCCATCCCTTGCGAATGACAAAACTCCTCAGCAAGATGTGATTCATTTTCCAAACGGTTTGAAAGATTATCTTGATACAAAACTAAACAAAGAGCAAATTATTTCTGGCGACATATTCTCTGGCCAAGCCGAAATAACATCAGCAACAATCAAAATCGAATGGGCCTTATGTTGGCATGAAAACGAGAGTTTTGTTAAGTCTTACTGTAATACTATCCCCACTCCTCTAGGGGGCACGCATGAACAAGGGGTTAGAGCAGCATTACTAAGGGCTATTAAAACTTACGGCGAAATGACCGGGATCAAAAAAGTCTCTCAAGTAACAGCAGATGATCTTCTAGAGTCAGCTTGTTTAATGCTTTCTGTATTTATTAAGAACCCCATTTTTCAAGGGCAAACAAAAGAAAAATTAGTCTCTAATGGTATTGCAAAAAATATTGAGTCCGTGTTTAAAGATCATTTTGACCACTGGCTTATTGGTAATAAAAAATCCTCCGACAAACTAGTTGAGTTTTTTGTCGATATTGCAGAACACAGGTTAAGCCGAAAAAATGAGCGTAATGTCAGTAGGAAGACGGCGACACAAAGATTAAGGCTACCTGGAAAACTAGCTGATTGTAGTAATACTAGCTCTAAGGGCACGGAACTATTCTTAGTAGAAGGAGACTCTGCGGGGGGCTCAGCAAAGCAAGCAAGAGACCGAAAAACGCAAGCAATTCTTCCATTAAGAGGAAAGATATTAAACGTTGCAAACTCAACTTCTCAAAAAATATCAGCTAACCAAGAGGTTCAAGATTTAGAAATAGCACTAAATTGCGGGTCTTTTGGCAATTACAACGAAGAAAAACTACGATACGAAAAAATAATAATTATGACAGATGCGGATGTTGATGGGGCGCATATTGCGGCTTTGCTGATGACGTTTTTCTATCTTCGTATGCGTAAATTAATTGAAAATGATCATCTTTATCTTGCAAGACCACCTCTATACCGACTTGTGCAAGGTAGCAAAACTTACTATGCGGCTAATGACGAGCAAAAAAATCGTATGGCAGAAGAGCTTAGCAAGGGCAATAAAAAGCTAGAGATTGGTCGTTTTAAAGGTCTTGGTGAAATGACTCCTGCTCAGCTTAAAGAAACAACAATGAATAAACAAACAAGAGTGTTATATAAAGTTAGCGTCGATGATTTTGCAAGTATTGACACAATAGTAGACGATTTGATGGGCAAAAAACCTGAAAAACGCTATCAGTTCATTCAAGAACAATCTTTAAATAAAAAAGATGGGGAGATTAAATTATATGTTTAAAGCAAATCCTAATTTCATAAAAGCCTTAATGTTAACTATATTGTTAGCAACGAACTCCGCCTTTAGCAAGGAACTAACTCTAGATAAAGATGATGGTAGTAAGCCTGATAGCTATTACTTCAGACAATTTCAGGATGTGTTCCAGAAAATTAAGCATAATTATATGCAGGTTCCAAATCGCCAGGATTTAACAAATGAAGCAATTGATGGAATGCTTAAGTCACTAGACCCTTATTCGGGTTATTATACTGGTGATGACCTAGAGTTTTTCTTAAACCACACAGAAGGCGAGTTTGGTGGCATCGGCGTAGAAATAACATACGAACACGGTGCGATTAAAGTAATCACGCCACTTGACGATATGCCTGCTGATAAAGCTGGAATCAAAGCTGGGGATTATATTGTTGGAGTTAATGGTCAGTTAGTTTCCAATCTAGGCTTTAATAAATCAGTAAAAGAAATGCGCGGCAAACCTGGCACAGCTCTTAGTTTACTAGTTATTCAAGAAGAGGAAAACCAAACTAAGGAAATTGACCTTAATCGAGAAATTATAAAAATAACACCTGTAAAACACGAAATATACGATGACCCAGCTGGTAGCATTGCTTATATTCGAATTGTGGCATTTAATAATCATACTGGCGAGGAGTTAAAAAAAGCATTCACTACTATTAGAGAAAGCCTTAAAAAAGAAGAAAAAGAAATAAAAGGAATTATCCTAGACTTACGCAATAATCCTGGTGGAGTATTAAATCAAGCCGTTGCTGTTAGCGACTACTTCATTAAGCACGGAACCGTAGTATCTATAAAAGGGCGCGATGCCAACAGTGAAACAAGCATGTCCGCAAAAAAACATTCTGTAAAATCACCTAATGTGCCATTAGTTGCGCTAATCAACTCTGGAACCGCATCTGCCGCAGAAATTGTTGCAGGAGCACTCCAAGACCATAAAAGAGGTATTATTGTTGGAACAACTTCATTTGGCAAA
>Ga0190276_111_pt1 | contig 26989 bp, 25 predicted proteins | sample MCH_20Endo_J9_FD_131022 | JGI IMG/M metagenome (GOLD analysis project Ga0190276, IMG submission 131022) | Enriched cells of marine protists from Biology Centre CAS, Ceske Budejovice, Czech Republic - MCH_20Endo_J9 | ecosystem: Environmental > Aquatic > Marine > Unclassified | place: Czech Republic... | reverse complement strand
TTTTTTGTTGAGATTTTCTTTCAATAGATTCAACTGCAGTGGCAAATAAACCAGTGACTTTACCAGAAATCTTTTCAACACACTGAAGTAATTTTTTTGCAGCTGAGGCTAGCTTCTCTATAGTAGGAATTTTACTTTGCTCTAAATTTTTAAGGTTTTTTAACACATCTTCGGAACGATCCATAAGTTTTTTAATATCTGCATAATCATCGCACTGAACAATATTCTTTCCTCCCAACAGGTTATCAACATTATTAAGATCTGGCTGTTCAGACATAACAATCTTCATAAAAGCTGCAGTACTTTTTAGTACAGTCTTCTTCTCCATATTGCTTAACGACCATTGCCTGTTCACGTCCCTACGCGCTTCCTTTAAAGCTTTTTGAGCTTTAGAGGATAGCTTATTTTTATCATAGGTAACCAACAAACCTTGGCCAATAGATTTGTCAAATCTATCCTCACTAGGTCCTGTCCATTCCTTGAATGTTTTTAAATAATCAATCTTAGGTCCTAGCTTTGTAGTCTCCATTTTAACTACTTGGTCTATAAGCTCATCGTGAGTAAACTCCTTCATGTTTAATTTCTTATATCCTTCTAGAAGATTTTTGGCACGTTTAATCTGTTCTTTTTTTAATGATTCAGCTAGATTTTTATTACGCTCTATATCACGAATCAAACTCGATAATTGTTTAATATTAAATTTTGCTATTATATTATACTCTAAATCAACATTTTCCTGATCACGATCTTGGCTATTATCTACTTGCACCATTGTTACTACTCCATATTTATTTGACAATAATTAATTATAATACATAAAATAAAAGCTGTCTTGTGCAGGGTAGTTTTACTAGCAATTAATATTAATCACTAGTGACATATTAACACATATTAGTGAGTTCACCCGCCAAAAAGTTGCACATGCTACGCATTAGTACTTTTTGCCGAATTTATTTTGCCTATCATTTAAAGGTAAAAAGATGAAATATAAAAGTTTAATTAAGCTTCTTGTCCAAAATCAATCCAAGCGCAGTAGCATCTGCCAAAAGCAGTGATCCAGCACAATAGCCCATATATTAAGCATATGATATTATGGTGCTGGGGCAATAAGCATAATAGCGATAATGCCAGAAAAGTTTCAAACCCTTCGCAAATACCACCGCAATAATAGAAAGATTTTCTACCGCGTTTATTGCATATTTTATTCTGCTTCGCAGCGATAATCGCATATGCAAGGAAAGAAGTTATTGGACCAATGAAACTAAAAATTAGAAATGCAGAATATAGCGCTTTTTCAGGATCCGAGATACCAAAAGCAAAGACTATACCCGAAAAAACTATAAAATCACAGGTGATATCTAAAAACCCACCAAAATTATTCACTGGAAAATTACGCGCCACCGCCCCATCAAGACCGTCACACAGGCGATTCAACAGCAAAAAGATAAAACCCCAAATAAAATTATGACTTATTATCATAAACATCGAGATAATACCTATGGCAAAGCCAAATAACGTCACCATATTGGCCGTAATCTGCATCCGGGATAGTTTTTTACCAATAAAATTCAAAGGCGGGTCGATAGTGGGTCTTAAATGCGCATCAAACATAGGAATAATGATATATTTTTCAACTTAATATACCATTATTCCTATTTTATGCTAGGGTTATTTTTCAGATACCATAAAACCTATTTTTAAACCTAATGCACTACCAGCAAAGACACCAGCAGCAATGCCTACAGAACAGGTAATCGGAGCAAGTATAATAGTAGAAACTAAGGTTAACAAAGAAAATCCATTAGTGTATAATAAAGCACCAACCGTTAAAACGGGCAAACCTATACCTCCTACATATGCACCTAAATATCCTAATAATCCACCCATTGCTAACGCCTGCATAGCCTTATCATTTTCTTGACTAGAATACAGCTTAAAACTATCTTCCTCTTCACCCTCTAAGTCAAACAAATCATCAACTTGCGTATCTTTTGTATCTAAATTTTGGCTATCAAAATCATCACCTGCCATTTGGGCATCAACATTATCAATCATAATTTCCTTCCCTTATTTTGTTAATTTATTTACTCTTCGTAAAAATACCTAGCTAATAGATTTTTCTTCTTCATCGCCTGAGCTATTTATGAAATCATACATCCATTTTACACCTAAACCTAAAGCTAACCCTAATATAGTACCCATAATACATATAATTACATAATTCACATTATAATCTTCTACGCGCTCTGCTGTATACTGAGGTCTACACACACCATTGTAAATCAAAGGGTCTTCTAGGAGGGTTGTAATATTTAGCTTAGTTATTATTAAACCCAGAGATGCACCCATAACAGCATATAAGCTCTTATCTGCATCATGATATAAATTATCATCTTTTTCTTCTTTACCGCTCACACTAAAAAAATCAGCAGGAACTTGTACATTTGTATCTAAATTTTGGTTATCAAAATCATCACCTGCCATTTGGGCATCAACATTATCAATCATAATTTCCTTCCCTTATTTTGTTAATTTATTTACTCTTCGTAAAAATACCTAGCTAATTTTTCACCAGCTTTTGAACCTAATTGCTCACCAAAAACCCGTCCTACTGTCATAATGAATACAGGACCAACAACACAAGCTGTAAGGCTATTAGCTAATAACATCGTAGCACAGACAGCTGCTGTAACAGACATAGCCCCCACAAAACGTCCTAGTTTCTTGCTATTATCAATGATTTCTGGTTCGGTCAATTTACCAAAGTCGTTTACGCCTGAGGCACAGTCACCTGCTTCAAAATCCGAATTAAACTCAGAATCATCACCCAAAGTCTCTATTGCTGCAACATTATCTATAGTCATATCTTTCCACTATTGCTATAAAAAGTTAATAAAGATTAATGTATACTAATTTAATAATATTGTCAATTACCTTATAATAACTTTATTTTAAATAGCGATAATTAGCTTAAGTTATAAAACTTTAATAATTGAAATTTAATTCTTGCCCTTCTTTGACAGTATTCCTAATTCGTTTCATCAAATCTTGAAAATATTGGATATTATGCCAGGTCATCAGCATAGAACCTATAATCTCACCAACCTTAACAGTGTGATGTAAGTAAGCTCTTGAGTAGTTAGTGCAAGCTGGACAAGGACACCCCGCCTCTAAAGGACTTGCATCGTCTGCATGTTTGCTATTTCGAATATTAACCGTACCATTTTTAGTAAAGGCTTGCCCATTGCGCCCTGATCGAGTTGGAATAACACAATCAAACATGTCAACCCCGCGCTTTACTGCCCCAATAATATCACTAGGTTTACCCACCCCCATCAAATAACGCGGCTTCTCAGTTGGTAATAGATCGGGTGCGTAGTTTAAAACTTTAAACATTTCTTCTTGCCCTTCTCCAACGGCCAGGCCACCAATAGCATAACCTTCAAAATCAAGGTCGATCAAATCCTTTGCAGACTGAGCTCTGAGCTCTTCGTAAACACCACCTTGAATAATGCCAAATTGAGCGTATCCTGGCCTTTTAACAAAAGCATCACGAGAACGCTTTGCCCACCTGGTTGTAAGCTCCATCGATTCTCTAGCTTGTTCAAAAGTTGCAGGATATGGCGTGCATTCATCAAACGCCATGGTAATTGTGCTGTCTAGTTTATGCTGTATCTGGGTAGAATATTCAGGCGTTAACATGTGCTTGCTACCGTCAATATGCGAACGGAACTCAACACCATTCTCACTTATTTTGCGCAAGTCAGACAAAGACATGACCTGAAATCCTCCAGAATCAGTCAATACTGGCCCCTCCCAGTTCATAAATTTACGCAACCCACCAAGCTTCTCAATGCGATCTGCACCGGGTTTCAGCATTAAATGGTATGTGTTACCGAGCACAATATCGCTGTCAGTAGACTTCACCGACTCAGGCATCATTGCTTTGACCGTGCCCCTAGTTCCTACTGGCATAAAAGCTGGTGTCTCGATCGGCCCATGCGCCGTTTGAATCGTACCAACACGTGATTTACCATGCTGATGCTTAATCTTAAAATTAAATTCCATATTATTTCCTTGTGAGTAACATTGAATCGCCATAACTAAAAAAGCGCATCTGATTGTCAATAGCGTATTGGTATAAACTCTTCATCTCATTTTGTCCAGAAAAAGCACAAACTAGCATGAACAAAGTGGATTTTGGTAGATGAAAGTTAGTAACCAACATATCAGCTATTTGAAATTTATATCCCGGCGTAATAAAAATATTAGTTTCCCGAGAGCCCGCAATCACTTTTCCATCTTTTGCGCATGATTCAATTGTTCTCATACTTGTAGTACCAACTAAAATAACTCTCCGACCCTCTGCCTTTGCACGGTTAATTGCCTCAGCAGTTTTTTCCGAAATCTCACACCATTCTGTGTGCATCTTATGATCCTCAATATTATTGGTTTTAACTGGCAAAAAAGTCCCCGCACCAACATGAAGTGTTACGAACTCTGTCTCAACGCCTTTTTCTTGCAGGACCTTGAGAAGGTCCTCAGTAAAATGAAGCCCTGCCGTTGGCGCAGCAACCGAACCTCTTGGGTCGCTATAAACATTTTGATAACGCCGATTATCAGAACTATCCTCTTCTTTTCGCTTAATATATTGTGGCAATGGTAGTTGTCCATATTGGTCTAGAAACTCAAATATTGAGATACCTTTAAGCCTGAACTCTATTTCGATTTCACCATTCTCTAGCTTGCTCGCAATAACCACTTGATGCTCACCAAAATCAAACTCATCACCTGTAGATAATTTTTTGGCCGGGCGGGCAAAACCAAGCCATTTATTACTGCCTATAGGGCGATTTAGATTCACCAAAATTTCTTTAGTTGAATTTTTTATTAAACTTAATTTAGCATTGATAACACGACTATTATTAAACACCATCAAGTCGCCTTTTTCTAGGTGATCAACAATATTGTAAAAATCTGTAATCTCATTACTTTGAATGGCTCTGGGCACCAATAATTTTGAATGATCCCTTTTTTCTGAAGGTTCTTGAGCAATTAATTCAGGAGGTAATTCAAAGTCAAAATCTTCTAATTTAGTCATTAAGCTCTTTTTTCATTATTTTATATTTCAAAATTCCATACGATGAAATAATCAGCCATAATATTTCAATTACTACGGAAGCTGTATTCCAATCGTAATATAATGAATATAATAAAAAAATTGAGCCAGTAAAGTTTAAAAATAAATAGCTATCTGAATTAGCGTTAATCTTGCCTATCTGCAGCAATAAAAAAGCTAAGATAACAAATGAAACACCAACCAAACCAACAATATCTGCAAATGTTAAATACATAAAAACCTATAAATAAAAAAAATAGCCTTTCCAGGTTCAATAAACCGAAAAGGCTAAATAAACGTTATGGTACTAGATTTAATGTACTATAGTTTTTGCATTTTCACAACTACGTGCGAAGGATATTTATTCATTGAACCGCTCACAGCATCAACAATAAAACCTGGCCAGAAAAATACATTTACTAAAGACACTTTATCAAAATTTTGTCCAACTGCAACAGCAGTTTGCCTGTAACCTTTTTTAGTACACTCAATGCCAGAAATACCTTTTGATTTGATTACATTAACAGATCCAGGATTTCCCACGACATCAAATCTCATGCCATTACCAGAAAGGACTTGGCATGTTGCGCAGTCAATAAGTTGATTATTTGTATCAACTACTTTTACGTTAATATTTTGATTAGAGCCAGATAAGATCGTAGCGCAAGAAGTTAATACTAAAGCCGATAATACTATTAGAATATTTCTAAACATAATTAATTACTCGTGATTTTTTTGATTAATAATTGTTAATTAGAAGGGGCATCGTAATACATTTTTAATTTATAGTCAACTCCTAAAATCAATACTTGACTATTTTAGTTGGTTAAAGTAGTATAACTCATTAATTCCTAAATAGATTAATGACTAATGATTTTAACAACAAAAAGTAAATATGCAGTAATGGCCATTGTAGAGGTTGCTTCAAACAATATTGATGCTCCCATAGCCTTATCAACTATTTCAAAGCGTAATAATATTTCTCTAAGCTATTTAGAGCAAATATTTTTACAGTTAAAAAAATCTGACATTGTAACTTCTACTAAAGGCCCTGGGGGGGGGTATCGACTATCTCAAACTCCTGATCTTATTACTTTAGAAAAAATTATTGATGCAATGGGCGAGAATTTAAAAATGACTCGCTGCGCTAGTGATAAAAACTGCCGCCAGAATGGTGTGCAGTGCAAAACGCATAATTTATGGAAAGGCTTTGGGCAGCATATTAGGAAGTATTTTGCATCAATTTCTATTGCTGATGTTATAACGGGCACGGTCAGTATATGATATATCTTGACCATAATGCCACTGCGCCACCTCATCCAAAAGCCATTAAAGCGGTTAATGATATCATAAAATCCCCGCTTAACCCATCTTCTATTCACAGCTTAGGAAGAAAAGGAAAATCTATTTTAGAGCAATCTCGCCTGGCTATAGCAGAACTATTAGGCTTTGATGATAATTTCAGAGATTATCAAGTTGTTTTCACCTCAAGCGGAACTGAAGCTAATAACTTAGTGCTGAATAACTTCAAGCCAGAAGAAATATTCATTGCCGCGACCGAGCATCATTCCATCTATAGCTTTAAACAGAAATATGCTAATGTGAATATAATTAGAGTTCTTAAAAATGGCATTTTAGATCTAGATCATCTAGAAGAGCTACTTTGCAACTCCAAGGCTAAAGATAAATTAGTCTCTGTGATGCTTGCTAACAATGAAAGCGGCATTATCCAACCGATTAAAAAAATCGCTAATTTAGCGCATAAATATACAGCTTATATGCATAGCGATTGCGTTCAAGCAATTGGAAAAATGAAGGTTAATATCACTGACCTGAATCTAGATTTTATGAGTATATCAGCTCATAAGTTTGGAGGTATTATTGGCGCTGGCGCCTTAATATATCATACTCCAATTAAAATGAAAGCTTCAATTATTGGCGGAGGGCAAGAGCGAGGAATGCGCTCTGGGACTGAAAACATAACAGCAATAGCTTCTATGGGCGCAGCAGCAGGTGCAGCTAGTGAAGAACTGGATAAAAGAATACAGAACTTCAAAAAGCTGCAAGGTTTTCTAGAAAAAGAGGTGCAAAAAATCACACCAGATATAGAAATAATTGGTCAAGATATTGACCGCATACCAAACACATCGCTAATAATCAACAACAAAAAAGCTGCGCAGTTGCAAATTATTAACTTTGACCGGCAAGGTGTTTTTATCAGCTCTGGCTCCGCCTGCTCTTCTGGTAAAGTTGGTAAATCACACGTATTAAGCGCAATGGGATACTCTGATGATCAAGCTAAATGCGCAATAAGAATTTCATCTGGGGTAAATACTAGCGAGCAAGATATAAAAGAATTTTTAACAATATATAAAACATTAAATGAGTAATAATATGGATAATCTAGAAGCTTTGAGAAGTAAAGTTTTTAACGGCGATCGTAAAATGCCAATATATTTAGACAACCAGGCAACAACACCAACTGACCCAAGAGTTGTTGAAGCAATGGCACCATATTGGACCAACATATTCGGCAACCCACACTCAAGAAGCCACTCCTACGCTTGGGCCGCAGAAGAAGCTTGCGAACTAGCGCGCAAACAGGTGGCAAGCCTGATTGGTGCAACTGAAAAAGAAATTATTTTTACCTCCGGAGCAACCGAGTCAAATAATATGGCCATCAAAGGGTTGGCAGAGTTTTATGGCGATAAGAGAAAGCATATTGTTACTGTAAAAACTGAACATAAATGCGTGCTCGACACTTGTCGTCACCTTGAGCAAAAAGGCTTTAAAGTAACGTACCTACCCGTTCAAGCTAACGGTATTATTGATCTTGACTTACTCAAAGAAACCGTAACAGAAGAAACTCTGATGGTATCCGTTATGGCAGTAAATAATGAGATTGGCGTTATCCAACCACTCAAAGAAATTGGCGCTATTTGCCGAGCAAAAGGAGCTTTCTTTCATTCGGATATCGCGCAAGGATTCGGTAAAATTGCAATCGATGTTAATGAGTGTAATATTGACCTGGCTAGTATTTCTGGGCATAAAATATATGGACCAAACGGCGTAGGGGCTATTTTTATTCGCAGAAAACCAAGAGTAAGGCTTGCACCAATCATCAATGGCGGGGGGCAAGAAAGAGGCTTTAGGTCTGGAACCTTAGCAACACCTTTAGTCGTTGGGCTTGGTAAAGCAGCTGAAATTGCCCAACAGGAAATGGTAAAAGATCAAAAACATGTTAAAAAATTATTTAACCGCTTTGTTGACAAAATTCAGTCTCATGCTGAGCAAATACATTTAAATGGCGATCGCGAGCAACGCTATCATGGCAATGCTAATTTAAGCTTTTCCTATATTGAGGGCGAATCAATGATTCTGGCAATCAAGGATCTTGCAGTATCGTCTGGTTCGGCTTGCACATCATCATCCCTGGAGCCTTCTTATGTGCTAAGAGCCCTTGGTGTGGACGACGCAATGGCTCATACTTCGATTCGTTTTGGTTTCGGACGCTTTACCACTGAAGAAGAAGTGGATTACGCAGCAGCTCTGATGCTGTCTCGAATAAATAAGCTAAGGGAACTTAGCCCGCTTTGGGAGATGGTTCAAGATGGAATTAACTTAGATGAAATACAATGGGCAGCGCACTAGGCAAAGCTTTATAATTATGATATGATAAGATAAAATATAGAGGATAACATGGCATATAGCAAAGAAGTAATCGATCATTATGAAAACCCACGTAATGTTGGTACTATGGATAAAAATAATGAGTCAGTTGGCACTGGCTTAGTCGGCGCACCGGCTTGCGGCGATGTATTAAAGCTACAAATACAAGTTAGCGAAGATGGTACTATCACTGATGCCAAATTCAAAGCTTTTGGTTGCGGATCTGCCATCGCTTCTAGCTCATTAGTAAGCGAGTGGGTGAAGGGTAAGAAAGTAGATGAAGCATTGGCAATCAAAAATACTGAAATTGCACAGCATTTATCATTACCACCAGTAAAATTGCACTGCTCAATGCTTGCAGAAGATGCAATCAAAGCAGCTATCGACGACTACAAAGGAAAGCAGAAGAATGCTTAAGAAGCAGGTAATGTCTATAACAGATAATGCAGCAGAGCAAGTTCAGTCTTTGCTGCATAAACGCGGCAAACCATCGGCTGGCATTCGTATTGGCGTTAAATCTGGGGGGTGCTCTGGACTAAAATATTTTGTTGAATATGCTGACTCCAAAGGACAATTTGACGAAACTATTGAGGATAAAGGGGTCGTGATTTTTATTGATCCCAAGGCTTTGATGTATCTGCTTGGCACTCAAATGGACTATGTCGAAGAAGAGTTCAAGTCCGGCTTTACCTTCACTAATCCCAATGAAAAAGCAAAGTGCGGTTGTGGCAGCTCATTTAATGTTTAAACCACTACTTACCTAAAAGGATATGGATTTAATTCACTATATAGCAGGTCACCTAACAAATTGTATATGTTCACGTAAGCGGCTTAAAACCTATCAAAGTTTTTATAAATTTAACAAAATGACCCACTTTTGTCACCCTGAATTTATTTCAGGGTCTATATACTTTACTTTTAGATGCTGCTCATGAAATGCGGCAAAGCCAAACAAGTTCAGCATGACACGTTTTATTAAATATTTTTTCTTTCGCGCCACTCACGTGAACACATACAACAAATTAGGATCTTAGGTCTGGTTATTAAATCAACTACATCGAAAATAAACTATATAGGACTTTTGACTTATAGAGGTTATTTTTTAGCATCTTAGTTTTTAAGCCATTGTCCTGAATCAACTATGTTTTTGACAATACTACTTAGCTGCTTTCTTAGCTTTATCCTTTTCTTCTTTTTCAGCAATGAGCTGTTCTGCTTCACCTAAAGTAAGCTTAAACGGATCAAGGGATTTTGGAATAGAAGTAAACTTATTTTTATGCTTAACGTATGGTCCAAATTTACCTATTCCCATATTAATTTCTTCACCAGTAGCTGTATGAGTACCAATAAACAGTGGTAAACTTAGCAACTTAGTTGCCAGCTGCAAAGTCATATCTTCTGGTTTCATACCAGCAGGCAAGCTGCTTCTCTTTGGCTTTGGAGCTTTAGCTTTTTTCCCTTTCTTATCGCTGGAGGCATCTTCTGTTTTTACGGAAGATCCATCGCCTAGCTGCACATACCAACCATAAGGGCCTTTTTTTAAAAAGATGATTTCCCCATCTGGATGACTCCCAAGTTCTTTTGTTGCATCACTCGCTGAAACCATTTCTGAATCGTTAGAATCTGCATTTGAATGAACTGGCTTTTTAAAAGTACACTCAGGGTAATTATTACATGCTAAGAAAGATCCATACTTACCCAATTTAAGGCTCAACTTACCATCTGAACATGAACCACATTTCTTGTTTTTCTCATATTCCGGGGTGCCGCTTTGTCCAAATAAATAAAAATCCAAAGACTGCTCAACGTAACTAATAATCTCGGAAATATCTTGCTTACCAACTTCATCTACATTACTATTAAAGCCATTCCAAAAATTATTCATTAGTTTTTTCCAGTCAAGCTCTCCTTCAGCCACTTCGTCAAGCTCATCCTCTAGTGAAGCTGTGAAGTCATACTCTACGTATTTTTTAAAAAATCCAATTAAAAAAGCAGTGACTAAACGCCCTAAATCACTTGGGTGAAAACGCTTTTTCTCGACAGATACATATTTTCTATCTTGTAGCACTGAGATAATTGATGCATATGTTGATGGACGGCCAATACCAAGTTCTTCCATCTTTTTAACCAAACTTGCTTCAGAAAAACGAGGTGGAGGCTCGGTAAAATGTTGTTCCGGTTTTATTTTTTTGGTCGTTAACTCTTCGCCTTCAGATAATTTAGGTAATATTTTACGTTCTTCATCTACTGAATCATCCTTGCCTTCTTGATATACTTTATAAAAACCATCAAACACTATAGTAGATCCAGTTGCCCTGGCTTGTAAATTCTTATCACCACTGATTAGATCAGCACCAACCATATCAAGTAATACATTTTCCATCTGACAAGCAATCGTACGCTTCCAAATTAGATCATATAAATTTCTCTGATCCTTATCAAGCGCCCCTGCGATCTCTGATGGAATCAAAGAGATATCCGTTGGCCTGATTGCTTCGTGCGCTTCTTGTGCATTTTTTGACTTAGACTTAAATACTCTTGGCGAGCTTGGCACATACTTATCACTATATTTATTTTTTATGACTGAGCGTATGTCCTTGATAGCATCTTGCGCTAAAGTGACACCATCAGTTCTCATATAGGTAATCAAACCAATAGTTTCACCATTAATATCAATACCTTCATATAATTTTTGCGCTACCTGCATCGTTCTTTTAGCGCCAAACCCTAGTTTTCGCGACGCCTCTTGCTGCAACGAAGAGGTAATGAATGGTGGGGGCGGTGTTCTTTTCTGTTGCTTTTTCTGAATCGCTAAGACAGTGAAGTCTTGCTGATTAATTTTTCGGACCAATTCATCAGCTGCTTGCTGATTGTTAATCGAAAATTTATCTAACTTATCGCCATTAACATGGGTCAGACGAGCAGAGAATTCATCTTTTGAACTGTTTAGCATGTCCAAAGTTATATCCCAAAACTCGCGGCTTTGGAATTTCTCAATTTCATTTTCACGCTCACAAATCATCCTTAAAGCCACTGATTGCACACGTCCTGCTGAGCGACAACCAGGTAATTTACGCCACAATATTGGCGATAAGGTGAAGCCTACTAAATAATCTAAAGCCCTTCTTGCTTGCTGCGCATTTACAAGGTCATCATCAATTTTTCTTGGGTTTGCAACAGCTGCAAGAACTGCTTTTTTTGTAATCTCATTAAATGCAATGCGCTTGAACTGATCTTCGCTCTTAAATATCTTTTTCTCACGCAAAATTTCTGCCACATGCCATGAAATCGACTCTCCTTCACGGTCAGGATCCGTTGCTAGGTACACTTCATCAGATTTTTTTGCTAATTTAACTATTTCGCTAACATGCTTTGAAGATTTATCAGCAATTTCATACTTCATTTTAAACCCATCATCTGGTAACACTGAGCCGTTTTTTGATGGCAAGTCTCGAACATGTCCAAACGAAGCTATAACTTTATAATCATTACCCAAATATTTATTTATTGTCTTCGCTTTTGCGGGGGACTCTACTATTACTAACTTCATAAAAACTCAATATATTAACGAAATTTTATTTCCAGCTTGGCGCATAACACGCCCTGCTAATTCTAATTCTAAGCATATAACATATATTACTGATAAAGGCAAATTTGTCTCGCTAGTAATTTGCTCAATACTTACTGGCGAGCTAGACAAAGATTCCAAAATTAACTTTCTATCCGAGTTTGCTATATTCATATTGCCAACACCTGCAGGAAAGTCAAAATTATTATTATCTGAGTTTTCAAACAAAGACTTTTGCATTTTCTCGAAGGATGGAATATTTTCTATAAGATCTTCGCTGGATTCAAGTAAATAAGCGCCATCTTTAATTAACTTATTTGAGCCCATACACCTTGGATCAAGTGGAAATCCTGGTACTGCGAATACTTCACGGTTAAAATCTAAGGCAAAATTTGCTGTTATTAAGGAACCTGATTTCAGGCCAGCTTCAATAACCACAGTAGCAACTGACATCCCTGCAATAATCCTATTTCTTTGGGGAAAATGCTGCGCCAGTGGACTACTTCCAACGGGAAGTTCAGCAATAATTAAACCTTCTTGCGCAATAGTTTCAAATAGCTTCTTATTTTCTAATGGATATATATGGTCAATACCACCTGCTATGACTGCTATTGTGCGTCTGGTGCTAGCTTGATGAACAGCAGTATCCACACCGCGAGCAAGGCCAGAAACGGTAACAAAATCATTACTCACTAGATCTTTGGCAATATTACCAGCAAATGAGCGAGAATTAATGGAACTATTACGAGCTCCAACTATAGCCACATTCTTTCTCGAATTTAATAGAGAAATATCACCTTTATAGCTCAAAATAGGTGGAAAACCAGATGTTTGCTTCAATAGCTCAGAATATTGATTATCTTTATAGGTAATCAGATTTGCACCATGTTTTACCAATAAATCTATTTCTTTCTCTGCTGCGCTTTTTGCAAATATTTTAATTGGCTTTGCACGACCGCCTTTTTTTGCAAAATCAGCAACATTATCTAATGCAATTTTCGCGGACCCAAAAAGCTTAACTAAGTTAAAGAAAGTTTTGGGCCCTACATTTTCACTACGAATCAATCGCAATATACTTATAATATCTTCAGAATAATTACTTCCTGTATTTGAGGTAAATAAGTTCATAATATTCTAAAATAACTAACTCTAATACTTAAAGCTTATCAGCGTTGGATGCTAGATAATCAGCCACACCTTCTTGTGTTGCCTTCATTGCCTGATGGCCTTTCTGCCAACCAGCTGGACACACATCTCCATGCTGAGTGTGGTGATCCAAAGCATCGATCATTCTTAAGGTTTCATCAACATTACGGCCCAGTGGTAAATCATTCACAACATAGTGACGAACAGCAAAATGATCATCAATTAAGAATGTTGCACGATAAGCCACACCATCTTCATTAAGAACATTATAAGCTTCAGCAATATCTTTATTTAGGTCAGAAATCAATGGGAACTGAATATTACCAATACCACCTTTATTAACTGGCGTATTCTTCCAAGCATGGTGTGAAAAGTGAGAATCAACACTAATGCCAACTATTTTCGTATTACGTTTTGCAAATTCACCAAGCCTTTTATCAAAAGCAATAATTTCTGAAGGACAAACAAAAGTAAAATCCAAAGGATAGAAGAATATTATTCCTTTACCACCTTTAAAATATTCCTGCAGATTAAAGCTATCATTAATCGAATTATCAGGCATAACTGCTTTTGCCGTGAAATTAGGTGCATCATGACCAATCTGCGCTCCAAAATGAGTGAAGTTTTCATTAAAATCCATAACCAATACCTTCTTGAGTTTATTAAATCAATTGAAACTGTTATTACTATACTAATTATTTTATTAAATCAACACTAATTATAATTGTTATAGTAAATTAAGTTGAATCAAGCAGGATCTTCTGCATCTGAATTTGAACCATCTCCAGTTAACTCCGCACCATCATTACTTAAATCAGAAGAAATTGTATCAATAATTCTTTCCTCATCAGTTTTTTCAGTAGGCTTAGAGAATAAGCTTATTATTTTTTCTTTATCACCCGCTGCAGTACAATTATTTATAGCATGATAAATGGCCGTGTAACCATCTTTATCTACTATATCTGAGTCAATATTACATTCTTTGACTAAGAATTTAATCGTATCTATATGACCATTTCTTGCGGCAAGGTGAAGAACTGTGGAGCCATAATTAGTTCTTATACTTGGGTTGACATCACATTCTTTGACTAAAAATTTTACTACTTCTATCTGACCAGCTCTTGCGGCATAATGAAGAGCTGCCCAACCAAACTCGTCAACTGCATTAATACTAGCTTCATTTTCCTCTACAAGTAATTTAATAAAGCTTATTTGACTATCTGCAGTTAGTTTTTCCCTTGCTGTGTGTATTAACAAGTCATTTAAATCATCTTGCGTTAAATACGACCCACCTTTGCCAATTATCCACTTGTACCACTCTTTTTCTTTTTGTAGCAACTCTTTAAACTTGATGTGATCATTATCAGTTATAGCTGCTTCTAGCTCTGATAATTTATCGTTTTTTTCTGATTGACTAAAAGTTGAGTTATATATTAGTGCAGACGGTATTCCAGTCAGTACCAAGGATAGCCCAACTAGCAGCGCCAAAGTATTAAAGTTATTGTTTGACATAAAGATTCAATTGTTGGTTTTTCTTAATTTACATTAATATAAATACAAGTCTTACAATTGTTAATTTAAATAATAAGGCGCTGCTGAGTTATATAGTAAATTAAGTTGAATTACAAGTAAAACAAGCTGCTCTGTTATGCATAATAATCGATTATATTTAAACAAAAAGCTTCACTATTTTTAACAACATTAGATAACTGAGAAGCGCCTTCATTCCCAATCTTACTACCAGCAATAGACAACTCTTCTAGTTTTGTATTATTCTCACAAAGTTGCACTATAGTAAATTAAGTTGAAGTTTGAGTTTTTTATAGGAAATATTTTTTGATTTAGTGGGTAGCTTTTGACCTTTTGATGCTAACCCATTTAAAGGTAAAAAGGTGATCAATAAGTCAAAAAAGATGAAATAGAAAATGCGCAAACTTCAACTTAATTTACTATAATACCGCCATCGCTTTGCTATCTATCCCAATATTTTCTAGAGAAACCTTTTCAAGGTTACTATTTTTAATACCATTTTCTAGTATCTTGCATCCTTTATTACGGTAATAAACTGAGAATCCCTTCCTTCTGAATTAGCTTTTGTATGATATTTTGTTTGTATGTATCCAGAATGCGGTTTACTATAGTCATCATGCAAAAGCTTCAAATCACTATCATTAATCAATAAATTTTTGGCTAAGTCAAAGTAATCAGTAATATCAGAAGCAAATGAAATAAATCCGCCCGACTTTAATACCCTTTTGAAAACAGAAAGTCTCGCTGAGTTCACTAGGCGCCTTGGTAAATATTTTCTCTTGTGCCACGGATCTGGGAATAAAATATAGATACCGTCTAATGAGTGATCTGGCATGTCTTGTAATATTAGGTTCACATCATCTGGCCATACCATAAAATTCTCAGATTCTATGAGTTTTAACATGTTGGCCACTCCATTCATATACACTTCTGCGCCAATATATAAATTTTTAGGGTTTGCAGATGATTGTGAAACAAAATGTTCTCCCATACCAAATCCTATTTCTAAAATTTTTTTACTATACTGACTGCCATTCAGCTTATTTGAGCTGTATAAATATTGTGGTAGTTTTTCATCAACCATCTTCTGATGAATTGGCGTTAACTTGCGCCCTATTCTTCTGGCAAAAGTTTTGTTTAATTTATTTGAATAATATTTTTCTTTATCGTTCATAACTAATTGACTAATATAAAATACCATTTCCAAGATAAAAATCTCAAAAATGGCACTATAACTCAAATAGCTAATTTAATCTATTAAAAGGTTTTATAAAATTATTGCTAACTCAACATTTGGCGTATCTTCACCAGTCAAAGCAGACTCCATTACCTCCTCAACAAAGGCTGGTATTTCTTCTGGTAATATTTCAACATAACTCTCTACCCAATATGTTAGATAGCCTTCTAATGCTTTACAATCTTTTTCATCTAATGTTATTTTTTCTTCTAGACTCTCCATTGAACACCTCGTCAATTAAATATTAATATGTGAACATACTCACATATTAATATTAACCTTAACAAATAACTTAATCAATTTATTCCACTAATAGTAAAACGATTTAATATTACCTTAGCAGCATTTATGCCAACACTCTTAGAATCAGCTAAATCTACAAGCTCTTCATAGAACTCCATTTTACTGCCTTCAATATTAGATAACATATATTTAGTTTGAATTTTTTCTCCTTGAATCACCGCATAAGCACTCATTGGGGTACGGCAACTAGCATCTAGATATGTCAAAAAACCACGCTCCGCCTGGGCAACTTGAAATGTCCGCATGTGATTAATAAATAAGCATATTTCATTTATTTTACTGTCGCCTATACGATTTTCAATACAAATAATACCCTGGCCTGCAGCAGGTAACATCACGTTTTCATCTATTGGAAAACAATGTTGAGAATTGAACAACCCCGCTCTTTTTAGACCCGAACATGCTAAGATAGTTGCATCAACTTCACCTTTTTGCAGCTTTGCTAGCCTAGTATTAATATTACCCCTAAATTGCACAATTTTCAAGTCTGGACGCATTTTGTTAATTAGCACTTTCCTGCGCACAGAAGAAGAGCCAACAACAGACCCTAATGGTAAGTCAAAAATAGATTTATATTTATGCGATACAAAGCAATCTCTTGGATCTTCGCGCTCTAAAACCGCTGACACTTCAAGACCTTTTGGCAAAACACCTGGAACGTCTTTTAATGAATGTACGGCAATATCTATTTCATAGTTTAATAATTTTTCTTCTAGCTCCTTTAAAAAAAGAGCTTTTCCGCCGATGTCATAAAGATTTTTGTTCGTGATCTGATCACCTGTAGTCATGATTGGTACAATTACGCATTCAATATCAGGAAATACGGTATTAATTTTTGCGATAACCATTTCTGTCTGGATCATCGCTAACTTACTTTTTCTACTACCAATTCGAAGTTTCATATATTTATATCATTTTAAATGGTGACTTAATAAAAAAAGTAGAATTACTAATCTGAGCTTTGCACCCTAATACAAATGGATGATTTTCCAAATGCCCAATCCTATCGGTTTGGTAGCATGGCACATTTTCTAGATAATCTGCAATAAATTGATGCAAACTATCCTCAAAAAATTGATCTGTTTGCGAAAAACTGCCAAAAATAATAGCACGAATATTTTCAAAAGCGCCGTAGGCCTGAAGCTGTAACAACATACGATGGACCTTATAACCAGGCTCAGCTACATCTTCTATAACCAAAATTTTACCCTTAATATTGGGTGATAATTTACTGCCAATCATGCTATTATAAACTGACAAATTGCCACCAGTTACTTCAGCTTCTATAGAATCTTCATTCTTAGCAAGAGCATTCAAGGATATTAGGTTATAAGAATTTTCCTGACCAGATAGTAAGCCAAATAAATCACTCAACGTGCTAGTAAAATTTGCACTGACCATTCCATGAATCGACGGCATTTTATAGCTCTGATTGAATAATAAATGCAACGCTGTTATATCACTAAATCCTATTAATATTTTTTCTCCTAAGGGCTTGATATTTAAGGATTCTAGGGCTATTTCCCCAGAACCATAGCCACCACGAAAAGCCGCAATGATTTTGACTTGCGGATCTTCTAGCGCCTTCTTTAAATGCAATGACCTAATATTTTTATCAGCCGCTAAATACCCTAACTTGTTTTTAGTAAAAATATTATCATAATGCTTGCACTTAAAGCCCCGATCTCTAAATAGCTTAACAGTGTTTTCTAATTGTTTGAAACTAGCCTCAACATTCATGCGCCCTTCTTGATCACGCATACCAGAACTTGGGGCAATTATAATAACTTTATCATTGGCGCGGTCTATAGAAATCATTTATCAAAATATCCTTAAGGTTTAATCATCACCTACTTTAAGAGCGGCAATAAATGCCGATTGTGGTATTTCCACGTTTCCCACATTACGCATTCTTTTTTTACCAGCTTTTTGCTTTTCCAGCAATTTTTTCTTTCTAGAAATATCACCACCATAGCATTTAGCTAAAACATCTTTACGCATAGCTTTTACATTTTCACGAGCAATAATTTTTCCACCGATGGCAGCCTGCACAGCGATTTGAAATAACTGTCTTGGTATCAAGTCTTTCAAACGACCACAAAGCTCTCTTCCTCTTGATTCAGCACGTGATTTATGAATAATGATTGACAACGCATCAACAGGTTCGGAATTCACAAGAATCGATAATTTTACCAAATCGCTTTGTTCATAATCGCTCATCTCCCAGTCAAAACTCGCATATCCTTTAGTGCAGCTTTTCAGACGGTCGTAAAAGTCAAACACCACTTCATTTAAAGGTAATTTGTACACGAGCATTATGCGCCCAAGAACGTAGTTCATGTCCACTTGCACCCCGCGTTTATCAGTGCATAAAGCCAAAACTGAGCCTAAATATTCTTCTGGCACCATAATCGTTGCTTTGATCCATGGTTCATACATTTTCTCAATTTGCTGGACATCTGGGAAATCAGCAGGGTTATGAATTTCTTGCACTTCACCATCTTTCATATGTATTTTGTATATTACACTTGGTGCTGTTGTAATTAGGTCTAAATCAAACTCACGATCTAGTCTTTCTTGTACAATTTCTAAATGCAAAAGACCTAAAAAACCACATCTAAAACCAAACCCTAAAGCGGTCGAACTTTCTGTTTCGAATTGTATGCTTGAATCGTTCAAACTCAGCTTTTCTAAAGACTCCCTCAATATCTCAAATTGCGAAGCATCTGTTGGGTAAAGGCCGCAGAAAACCACTGGTAAGCTTGGCTTAAATCCTGGCAAAGCTTTTAACGATAATTTATTATCTTCAACAATAGTATCACCAACCTTACAATCAATAGTCTTCTTAATTGAAGCTGTAATAAAACCCACCTGCCCTTCACTTAGCTCATCACACATCACTTTTTTGGGTGTAAAATAGCCTACATTATCAATGCTATAGGATTTTCCAGTTGAAAGCATTTTAATCTTTTGTCCTTTCTTGACCTTACCTTGGAAAACACGAACTAGAATCACCACCCCTAAATATTTATCATACCAACTATCTACCAACAAAGCTTTTAATTCTTCTGGGTGCTCAGACTCCAAATACTGATTTTTTGGTGCAGGTAATTTTGTTACTACCGCTTCTAACACCTCTTCAATACCAATTCCACTCTTTGCCGAAGCTAAGATTGCTTCACTTGCATCAATACCAATCATATTCTCAATTTGATCTCTAACCATTTCTGGTTCAGCTGCAGGCAAATCAATCTTATTAAGCACTGGCGCTATTTCATGATCATTATCAATTGCTTGGTAAACGTTTGCCAAAGTTTGCGCTTCAACTCCTTGACTAGCATCCACCACAAGCAACGAACCTTCGCATGCCGCTAGTGATCTACTAACTTCGTAGGAAAAATCAACATGACCAGGAGTGTCCATCAAATTAAGAGTATAAGTTTTACCATCTTTTGCTGCATATTCTAATCGAACAGTTTGTGCTTTAATAGTAATTCCCCTCTCGCGCTCAATATCCATTGAATCTAGAACTTGCTGACTCATTTCACGCTTTTGCAGACCACCACAAAATTCAATGAGACGATCAGCCAAAGTCGATTTACCATGATCGATATGTGCAACAATTGAAAAATTACGAATTAAGTTTTTATCAGACATCTGGAATTATACTATTTTTATATTACAGTGCATTATATAAAATTCTTTACCATTTAACAAGCAATACCAGCATTAAGCCAAAATCTTAATTCAGAAAGACTCAGTCAGTAGTTTTAGAAAGTATGTAGAATGAAAAAAATTATACAATAAAGTTACATTAGTTATGATTAATGTTACCTAATCCATAAACCAAGTAGTAATTACTCACAAGGGCGTTTTTTCTAGTCAATAACTAACCTTTTTATAGTCATTTAGCATATCAATGTAAAAATCAGCTAATTTATCTGCTTGCAACAAGAATATATTATACTTATGATTAAATTATTAGCGCACTGTTAATCATAGGATGATTAGTAAAGTGATATATAAAGCAATTTTCAAATATAGAGTTTTAATTTATGGCATTAGACATTAAATACAATAAAAAATCAGAGCTATATAACAAACATTTAAACACTTTCAATGATGTTAAAATAACTTATCGCGAAGTTGATATCATAGCTTGCGTTTTGCATAATAGGGGCGAGAAAAAAATAGCCTCTATATTAGACATATCGCCAAGGACCGTAAGCAATCATATTCGTAATATTATGATTAAACTTGGCCATAATTCACGCGAAAACATTATTGATTTTGCAGAAAAATCTGGAAAACTAAATTACTTTAAAGAATATTATTTTTACCTTATATTAGATAATGAGTATCATAGATCTTTAAATAAAATCAAATTATTAGCCAACAAGGCTGGAATAAATTACAATATAGTTGATGAATCAGCCAACAAGGATTACGACTTTATTGAATACTTGAAAGAGGACTTAAAAAGAGCTAACTTTAACCTAAGTAAAAGCAAAGAAACCTTGTTATTCATAGTAACAGATAATATTGAAAATATTAATTTAGCGCAGTATAATAACCAGCAGCTCATTGTTATAACTACTAACACTATTCACTATAACTCTGAAATTAAGCATGTTAAATTTAATCATGAAAAAGATTACCCCCTTTCCGTAATAGAGCTTATTATGGCTACTTTGAATAATGAACTTGTAAAAGAAATAGCGGCAAACTTTAGAGAAGAGTTTTTTATTATTCAAAATTCATGGAACAACCAAGAAAGCGTCCATATTAAATCCATAAATAATGATAATAGCTTTTTAATTAAAAATAGAATAATTGTACAAGTCATTGTTTTAATTAGCATCCTTTTATGCGCCACTTTCTGTTTTAAATATTCTTACCTTCGTGTTAACGAAAAATTTAAAGTTAAGTCAAATTTAATATTGCCTAGTGATAAAACTTTACTAAATAGAGACGAAATATTAAAAAAAATAGATCAAAAATTTTCAAATCAAAATAATATTGAGATTGTAACGTTAATTGGCATTGGAGGGGTAGGAAAAACGACAACAGCTCGTGAATACGCAAAGAAATATGGTAATACTATTGTTTGGGAAGTTAATGCTAGGACAAAACAGACCATAGCAAACTCTATCCAAAATTTAGCTTACGCTTTATGCCAAACGCCTCAAGAGCGTAATTTTGTTAATCAGATTAACAGTATGACAGAGCTAAGCACCCGTCAAAGCATGCTATTTTCCTTTTTAAGTAAGATATTTAGAGCTAACCCAAACTGGTTACTAGTTTATGATAATGTTGTAGAATTTGAGAATATTTTAAACTACATTCCTCATGACAAAAACAACTGGGGAAGTGGAAGGATTTTAATTACCACGGTAAATCACAATATATCAAGTAATTATAACATATCAGAAGAAAATATTATCAATATAGGGGAGCTAACTCCTGAAAAATCATATGACTTATTTAGCAAGATTATCTCGTTGCCTAAGGACAAACTCGAGCTCTGCCTAAAGAAAATTCCTCCTTTTCCACTCGACATATCCGTTGCTGCTCATTATATTAAAGAAACAAACATTGATTGTAATCAATATCTTAAGCACAATCAAAAACCCCAAGAACCATTTATTACCGCTCAAACTAATATCTTAAAAGATAAAGGCGGGTATAATAAAACACGTTATGACATTATATCTATGTCAATTGATTTAATTATGCAGCAATCCCAAGACTTTAAGGATTTATTGTTTCTTATCAGCACCATTGACTATAAAAATATACCAAAAGAACTACTTTATAATTACAAGGACCAAATTACTGTAGATAACTTTTTGCATGAATTAAAGAAATTTTCAATTATCAATCAAACTAATACGAAATGCCACGATACGTTTTCAATTCACGCTAGTACGCAAGAAATTATGACTATGCGCTTCCAAAGTGGAAAATATTCAGTTAATACTCCAATTCAATTAAGGCGAATTGCTCAATGCCTAAATAAAACATTATCTTGCATAATAAAAAGTAGTGATATCAATAAGATGCACTTATTTATTCCACATTTAGAGCTTTTTATTAACTACAAATCATCACTAAGTGAATATGAGAAATCAAAATTATATAAACATTTAGGGTTATGTTATTTTACTATTGGAAAATATAAAAGGTCGTTGAAATTTTTAACAAAAACCTATTCCATATATCAAAATCATTACGGCAAAAAGCATATCAGTACAGCAAAGATCTCAACGCAAATTGCTGCTATACACAGAAATATGGGAAATTTTATAAGAGCCGAAACTCTATTAGAGAGAGCTCTGCCAATATATATTCAACATTATGGAAAAAACCATGAAAATACTGCCTGGCTTAACATCTGTTTAGGCGGGGTTTATCGAGTAAATGGAAAATATATTAAGGCAGAGAAATTTCTTCTAGATGGACAAAAAATTAATTTGTATAGAAAAGATGAGCTGAATATTGCTAAGGCTAACATATATATTGCTGCGCTTTATAAAGCAATTGGCCGCTATCAAGAATCTGGGGACAAACTCCAATCATCGCTAAATACATATATAAAGTTCTATGGAAACACTCATCCAAAAACGGCTTGTGTTTCCATCAGACTTGCTAGTTTTTATCGAACTATTGGTGAATATAACAAGGCTGCTGCTCTGCTTGAGCAGGCAAAAGATGTATATCAAAAATATTTTGGCGAAGATAGCTTAGAAATGTCTTGGTGCATTGCACATATAGGAATATTGCATAAAAAGCGTGGTTATAATCAATCAGCAAATGATTGCCTTCAACAGAGCCTAGCTAGTTATAATCGGCATCTAAATAGTGATAATGTTATTGTTGCTTGGGTTAAATATAATTTAGCATGCGTTGAAATGAATTTCAAAAATTATGTTAAAGCAACTGAGTTACTCAATGATGCAATAAAAATTTATAATAAACAACATAAAAATAATATGATTAAGGCATCTAGCGCCTACAGGGAACTAGGTCGAATACGATTAAGAACAGGTGATTTTGCCGAAGCTAGAAAATACTTTCTATATAGTTATGAAATATTTAATAGTTGCAGCCACCCAGAAAAGTATAAATCTCTTGAACTACTTGCAGATCTTGCATTATCCACTGCTGAGACAACATTAAATAAGCAAGAAAAGATGCTACACATACAAACAGCAACACAATATTTGAAGAAAGCTATAGATGTAATAAACCCTATGTTTTCTGAAAACTCTGCTAATTTGCAGAGAATTAAGGTTAAATATAATTTGTGCTTAAAAAAAGAAGCTATGAACTAACTCATAGCTTCAAAGAAAAACTTTATATAAGCTTACACTTGCTCAGTTAAAGTTATAATTTCACCAGTCATTTCTAATGCTTCTTCAATATCAGTAGTAGCAACAAGAGCTAATACATCCGCAGTTGGATCTTTTGCTATTGCTTCTTCAACATCAGTAGTATCAACAAGAGCTAATACATCCGCAGTTGGATCTTTTGCTATTGCTTGCTCAAGGTCAATATCTTCTTCTTTTAAGCCAACTGTTACTAGCACTTTATCAATAGCTTGCATCGCCATTTGCTCCATAATTGGTAGGCCAAAGTGAAGTAACATATATGGTAATTCAATAATTTTATCTTTTGCTGATCTACCATAACTATCTTCATGATTAAACGCATCAACAACTGCCGATTTCAGACCTCTTGACTGATCTGCATCTGTATTAATTTCATTAATAACTGCAATAGTATCTTCATCAAACCCATGATTCTCTGGGTGATCAATAATATCATTAATCTCATCTTCATTATTAGGCATTACGTCATAGTCAAGTAGGTGTTCTAAAATAAACTTTGCTACATCATCAATTTTTGAGTTTTCAAGTCTTATTTTTGCAATTTCCTTAATATTTTTATATAATCTTGTTTTAAATCCCCAATCCACATTACTAAGGAAAGAACTATGCTCTTCAGCTAGACCATTATCCTCTGGAGATGAAAAAATATTTTCAATTTTATCTCTAATTTTTTTACCTTCTAAAGCTTCTTTATATTTTGTAAAAACTGCTTTAATACCTAATTCACGTTTATGACCGCTTAATCTCTCAAACATATAAATACCTTTCTTTAATTTTGTTAAAAATCACTATAGCTGTTTAATTTAAACTAAATAACTACAACACAAGGACAACCCTTGATAATAATCATTATGAAGTAAACAAGTTAATAAAAGATTAAATAATAAACTATTTTCAATGAACAGGTTACTTTATGCTAATAAACGTTGATATTATCTTGCTTACCAATTAATTCAGACTTATAATATCTTTGATAAATAACAACTATTATTTTATATGCAGCACATCACAAAGTTTTTTAAACATAGCAAGACTCAATCATTTTTACTGGCTTTTATAAGCGCCTTATTCTTCACTTTGCTTATAACATATCACTCAAATGATCCTTCGTTTAATTTAAGCAGTGATCAAGAGCCCTTGAATCTATTATCCTACCCCGGCTCTTACTTAGCAGATTTACTATTTCAAGGCTTTGGTTTGTCGGCATTTATTATACCTATATGCTTCTTTTTTTGGAGTCTATCTTTATTTTACAACGGAGAACTAGCAAATAAGTATTTTCGTATCATTATGATGGTATGTACAATATTAGCCTTATCTGTTATTTGGCAAATTTACGAGGTTAAAACAGAACAGGTGAATTATGGTGGCTTAACTGGCATGGGGCTAGTATACTTAATAAATAATAATCCTTATCATGATCTATACAATGAGTATACCCCTACTATTTTAATATTCTGCACTCTTTTGTTTTTACATGGAACTTTTTTAATTAGTTTAAAAATTTATTTAAATTGCATAAAACAAACATTTAGCTTAATTATAGAAACCCTTTCAAAACTTGAACTACGAAATCGTCTTGGGTCATTCGATAATGCAAAGGCTTTTCATGAATCAGGAGAATTTGACCACTTTCATAACTCTAAAGAACCTGAAAATTCTCAAATTGAACAAAATTCTTTTCAGAATAAACCAAAAGCACAAAAGAAAAAAAACTACTCTAATAGCCAATTACCTTCTGCAAAGCCAGGAGAGCTGCCAGACCTAAACTTGCTGGAAATAGATGAAAATAAAGCTGTAAAGCCTCAATCTAAAGAGGAGCTCAGTAAGAAATCACAAGAACTCCTTGAGGTATTGGCTGACTTTGGGGTAAAAGGTAATGTAATTGCCGTGAAAGAGGGTCCTGTCGTTACGATGTATGAATTTGAACCAGCCGCGGGGACTAAATCCTCTCGAGTAATTGCCTTAGCAGACGATATTGCCCGCTCTTTATCAGCTATCTCCACTCGTATTGCCGTAATACCAGGGCGCAATGCTCTTGGCATCGAACTACCTAATAAGCAACGAATGTTCTTTCGCTTACGAGAATTAGTCGAAACTACTGAATTTCAGAACCCTAAAATATTATTACCCATAATTTTAGGAAAAGATCTAGCGGGGAACCCTATGGTAGCCGACCTTGCTAAGATGCCCCATTTATTAGTAGCAGGTACTACTGGTTCTGGTAAATCAGTAGCGATTAATACTATGATTATGTCGTTATTATACCGATATACTCCCGAGGAATGCCGTATGATAATGATTGATCCAAAGATGCTGGAATTGTCAGCTTATGACAATATACCTCACCTAATGACCCCTGTAGTTACTGAACCAGGCAAAGCTATTGTTGCTCTTAAATGGGCGGTTAAAGAAATGGAGAATAGATATCGCCTGATGTCACATTTAGGGGTTCGAAATATTGCTAATTATAACTCTAAAATACAAGAAGCTATCAAAAATGGTGAAATTTTGCACCGTGAAATACAAACAGACTTCGACTCTGAAACTGGTAAGCCAATTTTTGAAAGAGTTCCCTTAGAAATGAACAAAATGCCTTTTATTGTAGTGGTAGTTGACGAAATGGCTGATTTAATGCTTGTAGCGGGAAAAGATATAGAAACATCAATCCAAAGACTGGCCCAGATGGCAAGAGCCGCTGGTATACACATTATTATGGCAACTCAAAGACCCTCTGTTGACATCATTACCGGTGTTATTAAAGCTAATTTTCCGAGTCGCATTAGCTTTAAAGTAACTTCAAAGATTGATAGCCGAACTATTCTTGGCGAGCAAGGGTCAGAGCAGCTTCTAGGGATGGGCGATATGCTTTACATGGGTAATAGTTCCAGAATATTGCGCGTACATGGACCATTTGTTTCTGATAGTGAAGTAGAAAAGGTTACTAGCTTCCTCAAAACTACTGGAACGCCAGAATATGTGTCTGCGATTGTAGAATCAACCGATGATGAGGATAACAACAGTTC
>Ga0190276_110_pt1 | contig 27306 bp, 22 predicted proteins | sample MCH_20Endo_J9_FD_131022 | JGI IMG/M metagenome (GOLD analysis project Ga0190276, IMG submission 131022) | Enriched cells of marine protists from Biology Centre CAS, Ceske Budejovice, Czech Republic - MCH_20Endo_J9 | ecosystem: Environmental > Aquatic > Marine > Unclassified | place: Czech Republic... | reverse complement strand
GTTGCATTTGTTTTTCATCAAGGGGGTAACGAACCCAAGTGACCAAACCTTTATCAATAATATTAACAGATGAACGGTTCAGTATTTTATAAACATAATGACGCTGCTTTGCCGAAAAGCGAGCGTGAAAATTCTTATCAACTAACTCACAAGAAACTACTCCAACCGTATGCTTACGAGCAAAATAGTTAATAGAATGCATTAAACGACGAGGTTCATAAAATTTCTCAAGATCAAAATGAACTACCTGGCCATAAGCGTTAACACCAGCATCGGTTCTTCCGGAAGCCACTGCATCTACTCGCTCTTTACTAAGTGCAAATATTGCTTCTTCTAAAACTTGCTGCAGGGATAGGCTCTCTTTCTGCTTCTGCCATCCACAATAACCAGCACCTAGATATTCTAAAGTTACTTTGTATCTATTCAAAATTTCTAACTATTATTTGAACCACTTAAAAAACTCATCATTTGCTTTGAGCGCACTGGGTGCTTAAGTTTTCTTAGCGCCTTTGCCTCAATCTGCCTAATTCTTTCACGAGTCACATTAAATTGCTGCCCCACCTCTTCTAAAGTATGGTCAGTATTCACACCAATACCAAAGCGCATACGAAGCACCCTCTCTTCCCTTGGGGTTAGAGTTGAAAGAATCCTCGTAGTTGTTTCACGTAAGTTCGACTGGAACGCAGCATCACTTGGTAATACTGCATTTTTATCTTCGATAAAATCACCAAGATAACTACCGTCTTCATCACCTACTGGGTTTTCCAAACTTACTGGTTCTTTAGCAATTTTCATCACCTTTTTCACTCTTTCAACTGGCATTGATAAGCGATCAGCAATTTCCGCTGGAGTTGGCTCATAACCTAGTTCTGAAAACATTTGCCTTGAGGTGCGGATAATTTTATTAATGGTTTCGATCATATGTACAGGAATTCTAATAGTCCTTGCCTGATCAGCAATAGACCTAGTAATTGCTTGCCTAATCCACCATGTTGCGTAGGTGGAAAACTTAAACCCACGGCTATACTCAAACTTCTCTACCGCCTTCATTAAACCAATATTCCCCTCTTGAATAAGATCAAGAAACTGTAGCCCTCTATTAGCATATTTTTTTGCAATCGAAATTACTAATCTTAAATTAGCTTCAATCATCTCTTTTTTAGCTCTTGATGTCTGGCGATCACCTTTTTGCACCAACTTAACAACGCGCTTAAATTCTTTCACTGGTAGCAACGACTCTTGCTCTACCTTTTTAAAAGCTTGCAATGTTTCATCAATAGCTTTACTTTCCTCTTCCATAAAAGCTTGCCAAGACTTCTCTCTTTTAGAGCTAATCGCCTTAATCCATAAATCTCCATAATCAGAATCAACATATTCTTTCAAAAATGAAGCTCGTTTAATTTTATATTTTTCTGCAGAATTCATTAGTCTCATTTCCTTAGACAATAAACCTTCATTCACTTCATAAATATAACCTAAAATTTCTTCTACCCTAGACGCATTAAAATGTAAAGACGACACCTCTTTAGAAATTGATTGAATTAATATCTCATAACGCTCATTTTCCTTTAAGGATCTGGTCCTATTATTTTCGTCTGAGTAAAATTCTTTGATTTCCTTTAAAGCTTCTTCGCATAAATTAGCAATAACTTCCATTGTATCTGTTACAGAAGATAATAATTCGCTTTCCATCGCTGCAATTGATAAATTACTATCTTGTTCTATCTCTTCAGACTCTTCGTCTGAATCTTCTTCGGTTGAGTTTTCTTTACCTTCTACTTGAGAGTTTTTAACGCTTTCACCCTCCTTATCGTCTATTGAGTCTGGAGCTATATTATTATCAACAATATTAGCCTCCAAATCAATTAAATCACGTAGTAGTATCTTTTCATTTGCCAAATCCTCGAACCATTTGATAAAACATTTCATAGCGATTGGCATCTCACACAAAGAATTAACCATCAGAATTTTTCCTTCATCGATGCGCTTCGCAATCTCTATCTCATCTTCACGAGATAGAAGCTCAACACTACCCATATCACGTAAATATAACCTCACAGGATCATCTGTTGAACCTAAATTTTCGTTTTCATCCTCAGTATTTTCATCAGACTTATTATTAAAAATAGTTAAGCCTTCATTGACGTTAATTTCATCATCTGATTCATCTTCAATAATATCTATGCCAGCATCTGAAAACTTTGAAATTGCACTATCTAGATCCTCTACAGAAAGCTCTTTGTTGGAACCAATCGACTTATTAACTTCTTCGTAAGTTACAAATCCTTTTTTCTTACTTTCCGTTACTAGGGTATCAAGCTTTGCTTCATCATCTTTCGTTAGTTTACTATCTGCATTATTGGATGATTTTTGTTTTGGCTCAGCAGAAGGCGAAGACATTAATAATTTGCCAACTTTTGCAAAATCTTCTTTTTTTAAATTTTTTTGCAGGATGAATTTTGTAACCTTCTCAATAGCGCTTTCAGTAAACTCCCCAACATCTAGCAGGCCTTTGATTTGTTTAAGAGATTTTGCATCAAACCCCTTATCTTTTAATGCACCAACTATTTGAGTTACCTGCTTGGATGTAAATTTAATTTTTGTTTGTTTACTCATTATTTTTGTTCCTTATTACTAAAAATAAAAATTATCTAACTAAAAAATTTTCGCTTAATTTTTTTAATTCTACCGATACTCTATTGATTTCTTGCAAATAAGATGATAACCTCACCTCAAGAGAGGCTTTATCTAGGCGTAAAAGCTCTACATATTCGTTTTTTAAAATTAACAAATAATGCTTTTTACACAACCAATGTAAAAATGCTTTTTTATCTATCTCTAATTTATTAACAAAAATATCTCGCAAGAATAAATTTTTCTGCTTTGACAATAACTCAAATACGCCAGAAAATCTACTGTTTTTTAAATTAACTGACAAAGATTCAAATTTAGGGTTGTCATTATTATTTAAATAATCAACTAGGTGCAACTTAAACCCTTCTAACTTAGGCTCACTTAGACTTATTTCTAGGGACTCTTCGTCTACGAACTCAATAAAATATAATAAAAATGCACAAATAGCATACTCTAAAAATTCAATCTCTGAGTATTTAGCAAAAGACCTTACTTCTTCACTTAGTGATGCATTATGAATGCCACCCCCCTTCTTGCGACGAATAATATTATTCCAAACCATGTCGTTAAAGTAACGCCGGAAATTCGCCTGTAAGCCTTTATCCACAATCTCACTGCAATATAAATGAAATTTTCGCTCCAAAGCAGCGCGTGACTCGGCTTTTTCAAAATTTTTACCCACATATTCATTGCGCCATATTTTCTCAGATAAGGCGATGCGATTATCCACATAATATGCAAACGCATCAGCCCCTTCCTTTTGAATTAAATCATCCGGGTCACAGGATAAAGGCAGCTCTATAAACGAGACAGACTTCACTGATGATACGTTTGGTAATATCATTTGAATAATTTTATTTGCAGCTCTTTTACCCGCTTCATCACCATCTAAACATACCACTATTTCATCGCATGAGCCCCATAATTTATCAATATGGCTTTGTGTCACAGAAGTACCTAAACTTGCTACTGCATGATGAAAACCCGCTTGATGCAAAGCAATAACGTCCATATAACCTTCGACTAAAATAGCATAATTATCTTTATGAAAATACTTATTGGCTAAATTAGCACCAAACATTATTTCTGATTTTTTAAATAACATCGTCTCTGGAGAGTTTATATATTTAGGCATCGCCTCACCAACCGCCCTTCCTCCAAATGCAACTATTTTGCTAAAACTATTTTTAATTGGAAACATGATCCTACTATTAAATATAGGATATACACGCCCACTATCACGCTTACCAAACAAACCAGATTGTAGTATTTCAGGCTCAGAAAAACCTTTTTCATAAAGCATTTTCTCTAATTCATTTCCAGAGGGAGCATAACCAATGGCAAAATCTTTAATAGTAGTTTGTTTGATGCCTCTTTGCTCTAGATAATTCTTGATTTGCACATTTAAATGATTAACAAAAAACTCATTTGCTATTTCTAGTAGATGTTTTACTCGATCTGCAAATTCATATTTACGCTCTTCTTCGGCTGTGACCTTGGGGATTTCAATACCATTATCTTGAGCAATTTGAATTGCGGCGTCTTTATAACTAAAGCCTTGAGTTTCTGAAATAAATCTTATTAAATCACCGTGCGCACCACAACCAAAACAATGATAAAATTTCTTAGAATCATTGACCGTAAATGATGGAGTTTTTTCATTATGAAATGGACATAAACCACTATGCTCTCCACCTTTTTTAGTAAGAGAAACTCTCTTTCCAACTATCTCGGAAACTCTAACCGTATCTCTTAATTTATCGTAAAACCCAAACGGTAATTTCATATTTATTTAAAATATTAAACTTAACAAAACAACTGATGATCCATATGTTAATGGAATAGAGAAATTATCATTAATTTGCAAATCCTTTGAAAAAAACTCTATTAATGTAGTAAGAATACAGCTAAATACCATAATTCCAAAATTAGTACCATAAGGCTCTATAGAGCACGAAAAAACACTAATCGTTACTGAGGAAACGAAAAATGCTAAGGCCCCTTCGATTGACTTCCCATTATATAAAGGATTACCAAAACGCATGCCAATAATTGCAGCAAAACAATCAGAAACTATCAGAATAAGCCAAGAATTAATAGCTAATCCTTTACTAAACAAGATACAGCTAAGTAGTAGTCCCATGGCCATATAGCTAGATCCACTTAGTTTATTTGCTTGACTTTTTTCGCTATTACGCATCATAAAGCTAAAAAAATTATCTACTAGCTCTTTAATTTTTATATTAGAATGCCTATATGTATCTAGGAGGAGAGTTAGTGAAGAAATAGTCAGTAACAATATACACATATTTAACTTGGTTGTGAATATGTATAATAAAGGGAAAAATATTGCACACAAATGAAAAAATTTGCGCTTTATTTCAAAGTTTATCTGATCATTATTCATAATTATTTAACTATAGCGTATTTGACAAAATATCAGTGTATAAATATACTCTCAATTTGAAATATAAACAAGAACTAATAATGAATAAGTTTCCAATCACACCTGAAGGGTATGAAAAACTAGAGAACGAGATCAAAAACCTAAAATACGTACAAAGGCCAGCAATAATTGAAGCAATATCCACGGCACGTGAATTTGGCGACCTATCTGAAAATGCAGAGTACCATGCAGCGCGTGAAAAGCAAAGCTTCATCGAAGGCCGTATATTAGATTTAGAAGCTAAGTTTTCGCGCTCTGATATTATTGACATATCAAAATTAGAAAATGACAGTGTTAAATTTGGCGCTTATGTTAAAATAATCGACGATGAAACAGAAGAAGAAAGCGTTTATCAAATCACTGGTGAGTATGAAGCGGATATCAAACAAAAGAAAATATCAACAAGATCTCCCCTAGCAAAAGCCTTAATTGGTAAATCCCTTGGAGATATAGTCGAAGTATCAACGCCAAAAGGGTTTAAGGCATTTGAGGTGTTAGAAATTAGCTTTAATAAAATTTAAAAAATTAATTGATTTTATTTAAAAATAATATATATTATTAACTATAGATTAAACAGTTTGAGTTAAGATATGTCGAATTTGCCTGTAATTAGCGTCGAAAGTAGCTTTACCTCATACCTTAAAGAGGTCAATAAAATTCCTTGTTTAACAGAGGAAGAAGAATTTTTATACGCCAAAAATTATCTAGAAAAACACGACTTAGAAGCCGCTCACGAGCTAGTCAAAAGCCACTTAAAACTTGTAGTAAAAATTGCCATGAGGTATAAAAATTATGGCCTACCAATTAACGATGTGGTTTCTGAAGGAAATATAGGGCTAATGCAAGCTGTAAAAAAATTTGATCCCGACATGGGCTTTAGGCTATCCACCTATTCAACATGGTGGATAAAAGCTTCGATCCAAGAATATATCCTTAAATCTTGGTCTTTAGTGAAAATTGGCACTACAGCAGCACAAAAGAAACTATTTTTTAGCCTAAATAAAGTTAAACACAAAATAGTTAAGGCTTATTCGCGCGATGTGCGTGAAGATGATTATGAAGAAATAGCTGAGCAACTAGGCGTCACAACAAAAGAAGTAAGCGCCATGAATAGTCGCTTATCTGGAAACGACTTATCTTTAAATTATACCATCAGCAATAATGATGGCGACGACCAAACCGAGATGATTGATCTTTTGCCGGCAACAACACCTTCGCAGGAAGAAGACTTAGCTCAAAAACAAATTTCTGTTAATAAAGAGCGTATATTACGCGATGCACTAGCAACACTTAATGAACGCGAAGCTGCTATACTGGTTGCTCGCAAGCTAAACGATTCCCCTTCAACACTGGACGTGCTAAGTGAAGAATATAAAGTCTCAAAAGAACGCATTAGGCAGATCGAAAACAAGGCCTTTGAAAAAGTTCAAGCTTATATGCTACAGCGCTTTAATAATGACGGGCAGATCATCGACATATCTTAAAAAAAGGCGCGTCTAAAATATTGTACAGTTAGATTAACGCCTTAGAAGAAAAATAAAATTAATTGTTGATTTTTTGATACAAGTTCTGTAATGTGTTTCTTACAAATCATATTGATTTTTTACAAATATGGCCAGGTAGCAAAGTGGTAATGCCGGGGACTGCAAATCCTCTATTCGCCGGTTCGATTCCGGCTCTGGCCTCCAACAACTGTCTAAATATGCTCTACTTAGACCAATTTATCGAAACCTTACAAGCAGAGAGAGGGGTCTCGGGTAATACCGTTACTAGCTATAAAAAAGACTTGGCTGATTTTAATGATTTTATCAAAAAAGGGCAAAACAAGGACCCAGCTTTAAACAGCACTGATATTCAAAATTTTATTGGTTACTTAAGCCAAAAAAAACTTTCACCCAGATCTATTCACCGTAAAATCTCAACTATTAAAAGTTATTATAATTTTTTAATTAGCGAAAATTATATTCACAATAACCCTACTTTAAATGTTGATTTGCCTAAATTTTATAATAAGATGCCCTCTACTCTGTCCATTGAAGAAGTGCAGATATTGCTAAAATATTGCATCTCAAGCGAGTCTCCAGAAGGAATAAGATTATCCGCAATGATTCATCTTCTTTACGCTAGCGGATTAAGAGTCAGTGAGTTAGTCACAATTAAAACTATAGCGATAACAAGCGGTTTGGAGGAGCTATCCGTTAGAAGCTCGTTTACGGTTCGGGGGAAAGGCTCAAAAGATCGTCTTATTATTATAAGCGAAAAAGCACAAGATGCTCTACAAAAATATCTAGCCATACGCGGTAAATTTGACCCAAAAAATAAAAGTCTGTTTTTATTTCCAAGCCACTCAAAAGAGGGACATATAACAAGGCAATACTTCGCTAAAGAGCTCAAGAGAGTCACTCTTCAAGCCAAACTAGACCCAGAAAGAATATCTCCCCATATCCTAAGACATAGTTTTGCTACGCATTTACTTGAAGGTGGGGCTGATCTGAGAGTCATTCAAGAATTATTAGGTCATGCGGATATTGGCACAACACAGATCTACACTCATATTAATTCAAAACAACTCAAGGATACTTTAAAAGATTTCCACCCTTTAAATAAAAATTAAGAAGAAGAGCTGAAAAAATCATTTTGCGTTAATCGGGGGAAAGGAAAGATAAGTTTTTCCAGCTCTTCTAAATTAAGGCGCGTAATTACACCTTAGATTAAAGATAACATATAAATAACCCGTGTCTAGCAAAAAATAATATTTTTTAAACCTTTTTTGTAAATATCAATCATATTGTAAATTATAGCAAGTCAGTAACGAGGCTTTATAGCCTTAGTGCCACCATAATCTTTTGTTAAGGCTAAAAGCATACCCATAGCAATACTTATCGCTATAGTAGAAGACCCTCCATAGCTAATAAAAGGTAAGGTCATTCCTTTTGTTGGTAATAAATTCATCGTTACACCAATATTGATCATAGCCTGTAGTGCAAGCTGCGCGACCAAACCAGTCGCTGCAAATTGTACAAATGTGTCTTTTTGATTTTTCAATTTCATTAAGCTACTCACTGAAATAAAAGCAAATACCAAGATAATAAATATCGAAATAATAGCACCTAGCTCTTCAACAGCTACTGCAAATATAAAATCTGTATGCGAATCTGGCAGGCTTTGTTTAACCGACCCCTCCCCTGGGCCTTTACCGTAGAAGCCACCTTCTGAAAAAGCCAGAATTGATTTACTTACCTGATAGTTTTCATTCGATACGGGGTCAATAAAATTATTAATGCGAGTAGCAACATGAGGCAAAAAGAAATACGCTGACACTAAGCCAAAACAGCCCGAAATACCGGAAAATAATATCCAAATAATTGGTAAGCCAGCAACAAATAATTGTACGCAGAAAATTCCTGTTGTTAGTACCAACATACCAATATCTGGCTGAGAAACTAGCAAAATAGCCACTACTAAATACAGTATCAATGATATAGTAAATCCAGGAAAATCTTCTTGATGTTTTAACGATAACAACCACCCTACAACAACTGCAAAAAATGGTTTTATAAACTCTGAGGGTTGATAAGAAAAGCCCAAAATTCGAATCCAGCGCACAGCTCCCTTCACCTCATAGCCAAAAAATTTTGTTATAATGAGCATCATAACGCTAACTAAAAAACCTAAAATACTAATCCTTTTAACCCAACGAGAGTTCATCAATGATAGAATAAATACGCATATTGAACCAGTTAGTAAATATATTACTTGCCTACTAGAAAAATAATTATCATCTAAACCTACTTTTTTTGCAATAGCTGAGCTTGTAGTCGTGACCAAAAGCAAGCTAAATGCCACCAATATAGCATATGCGATAATCATTTGCTGATCAACTGAACGCCACCAATGCCTGATAATATTATTTTTCATTATTATACAACTCTATAAATTTATTTCCCCTTTGCTGAAAATTCTTAAACTGATCAAAAGATGCGCAAGCTGGAGATAGCAATAAGCTAGACTCATTCATAAAGCTAGAGGCATCATCAGCAGCCTTTATAAATGCCTCTTCCATTGTTTCAAACATCATATAATCAATTTTATTATTTAAATATTTTGCAAATATTTCTCTATTTTTTCCAAATAAGTATGCTTTTTTAACATGTTTTAATGAATTATCTAGAATATTTAAATCTTTTTCTTTAAACACACCGCCAGCAAGCCAAAAAATGTTTTTTAATGAAGATAATGCGCAAGATGTAGAAACAGAATTTGTTGCTTTACTATCATTATAATAATTAACTCGCTGTTTTGTTCCCAAATATTGCAATCGGTGCTTAAGACCTTCGAAGCTTGTAATGGCATCAATTATCTCGTCTGAAGAAACGCCAAGCAACGTGCATACAGCAAAAGCCGCCGCTATATTTTCTTGATTATGCTTACCCATTAAGTTATGCAAATTTGGTATACTATATTTTTTACATTCAGAAAAATTATCTTTAATAATATTATTATTACAGCTAATAATTTTTGTTTTTGGTCCATGTTTACTACTTACTCCTAGAACTCGAGGGTCCCCTAGCTCCTTGGTAAAATAGTTGTAATATTGCTTTGAGTGTTTACCATCAATTCCAATAATCTTCATCTGAGCGTTTTGTAGAATTTTTAACTTTGACTTTTGGTAATCTTCATATGAATTATAGCGATCTAAATGATCTGGCATAATATTAAGTAATACTGAAATATTAGCCTCAATTTTATCTAATAAATCGAGTTGAAAAGACGAGAGTTCTAATACATACCCTTGCGCATCACTTGCTAGGTCCAGAACTGGAACACCAATATTTCCGCCCATCACATATTTCTTACCAGCATTGTTCATAATATGATTAATTAGTGATACTGTGGTACTTTTTCCATTAGTTCCAGTAACAGTAACAATCAAACTCTTTGAATGATCTTGCGCTAAAAATAGTTCAACATCAGAAGTAATTCTGATATCATGTTTTCTAGAAATCTGAAATATATTATGTTCATGAGGTATACCTGGGCTAATAACAATTATGTCAAGCTGTTGCCAATCACCATGATTCGTTTCTTTTAAATTCCCCCTAAATTCAAACTTATCTCGCAAACTTTCTGAGTCATCCCAGCAAACTATGTGGCTCGTAAATTTTGATATATAGCGATAAACAGAGATGCCAGTTACCCCAAGCCCCAAAATTCCTATTTTTTTGTTTGTTAAATTATCTAATCTCATCTCATTTTTTATTTTTTATTGCTTTAAATGCCAGGCTAGCTGATATCATTTTCTCCAAATTACCATCGAGAATCCCACTAGAGTCACTCGTTTCAAACTCGCTACGCAAATCCTTAACCATTTGATATGGCTGTAATACATAGGACCTGATTTGATGCCCCCAACCATTATCCGTTTTAGCTGCATTTTGTTTATTAACCTCTTCATTTTTCTTCTGAATTTCTAGCTCGTATAGCCTAGCTTTAAGCATTAACATTGCTTCTGCCTTATTACGATGCTGCGAACGATCATTTTGGCACTGAGTCACAATATTAGTTGGAATATGAGTGATACGCACCGCTGAATCAGTAGTATTAACATGCTGCCCACCTGCACCAGAAGCTCGGTAAGTGTCAACTCTAATATCTTTTTCCTCGATCGTAATATCAATATTTTCATCTACCTCGGGATACACCCAACAAGAAGCAAAGCTTGTCATTCTTTTGCCAGCTGAGTTAAAAGGAGATATTCGAACTAAGCGATGAACACCTGACTCAGACTTTAACCAACCATAAGCCATATCACCCTTAAACTTAATACAGCAAGACTTAATACCAGCTTCTTCACCATCAATTAAACTTACTATTTCAGTTTTAAAACCCATTCTTTCACCAAAGCGTAAATACATACGCATCATCATAGATGCCCAATCATGACTTTCAGTACCGCCCGCGCCTGCATTAATCTCAAGGAAAGCATTACTTGGATCTGCTTCACCAGAAAATAAACATTCTGTTTCTAGTTTAGCGGCTGCTTTTTGTATGTTTTGCAGATCGGATAAAGCTTGATTTACACTTTCTTCATCACTCTCCTCTTCAGCCATAATCGCTAGCTCAATATTATCATTTAAGCCGTTGACTATGTAGTGGTAAGAATCAAGCAAATTCTGCTGAATATTTTTTTCTTTTAGCAAGGAAGCGGCCGCTGATGGATCATTCCATAGATCATCTTTTAAAGAATCTTGCTCTAGCTTTGCTAGTGTGTCTTTTACGCTATCGGGGTCAAAGTGACCTCCTAATTAAAGCGACAGACTCTTCAATTATTTTTTTAATATTTTCAAATTCTGCTCTCATCACCCATCTCTCTTTATAAATTAACTACAGCTAAGAATATATTAATTCTACATATTTTACAATCACATGAATGTTTTTTTGAAAAAAAATAAAAAATACAAAAATACTCTTGAAATAATATAAATTGATACATATATACCAATTATCAAGTAAATTAACAAAACGAGGTACATAATGAGCTTAAAACCATTACATAATAACGTAGTCTTGGAACCAATAGCGGCCGAAGAAAAAACAGCTGGTGGAATTCTTTTGCCAGACACAGCAAAAGAGAAGCCTATACAGGCAAAAGTAATTGCTACTGGTGAAGGAGTTCGCGATAATCAAGGGTCTATTGTTCGCTCTAGCTTGAAAGCTGGTGATATCGTGATCTATGCAAAATGGGGCGGTACTGAAATTAATGTTAATGGCAAGGATTTAGTCGTTATGAAAGAGACTGACATTATTGGTATATTAGAAAATTAATCAACAAATTGTAAGGAGCGAAACAATGGCAAAACAAATACATTATGGCACAAAAGCCAGAGAAGAAATGATTCAGGGTGTTAACATATTAGCAGACACAGTAAAAGTGACTTTGGGGCCCAAAGGCCGTAACGTTGCTATAGAGCAATCATTTGGCGCACCAAGACTAACAAAAGATGGTGTAACAGTAGCAAAAGCTATTGAATTAAAAGATAAGAATCAAGATCTTGGCGCTCAACTAGTAAAATCCGTGGCTAGTAAAACCGCTGACGAAGCTGGTGATGGCACAACTACTGCAACTATCTTAACGCAAGCGATTGTCAAAGAAGGCCACAAATCTGTTACCGCTGGATGTAATCCAATGGACCTTAAAAGAGGAATTGACTTAGCTGTTAAACACTTGATTCAAGAAATAAAATCAGTTAGTAAAGAAATAAACTCTAAAGAGGAAATAGCGCAAGTTGGTACTATTTCAGCTAATGGCGATAAAGAAATTGGAGACCAAATTGCTCACGCAATGGAAAAAGTCGGTAAAGAAGGTGTTATTACTGTTGAGGAAGCAAAAAACTTTAGCTTTGAAGTTGATATTGTTGAAGGAATGAAATTTGATAGAGGTTATTTATCCCCTTACTTCGTGACAAACTCTGAAAAAATGATGGCTGAACTTGATAACCCATTTATTTTATTATTTGAAAAAAAATTGTCAAACCTACAACCAATGTTACCCGTTCTTGAAGCAGTAATGAAATCTTCAAGACCGTTATTAATTATTGCTGAAGATGTTGAAGGAGAAGCTCTCGCAACCTTAGTACTAAACAAACTAAGAGGTGGGTTAAAAGTTGCGGCAGTAAAAGCTCCTGGCTTTGGCGATAGAAGAAAAGAAATGATGGAAGATATTGCTATCTTAACAAATAGCCAATTAGTTAGCGAAGACCTAGGTATGAAACTAGACAATGTTGACTTATCAATGCTTGGAAGCGCTAAGAAGGTTAAAATCTCAAAAGAAAGCACCGTTATTGTAGATGGCGCAGGGCAGTCTGTAGATTTGGAATCTAGATGCGCACAAATACGTCAACAAATCGGAGAAACTACATCTGATTATGATAAGGAGAAGCTACAAGAAAGATTAGCAAAACTAGTTGGTGGCGTGGCCGTATTACAAGTTGGCGGAGCAACTGAGGTTGAGGTAAAAGAAAGAAAAGATCGTGTAGACGATGCTTTGCACGCAACAAGGGCCGCCGTTGAAGAAGGTGTTGTTGCTGGTGGTGGAACTACCTTATTCTACGCATCTAAAAAGCTTGATGGCCTAAAAGGCGAAAATGAAGATCAACAAGCTGGTATTAACATTGTTAAAAGAGCAATGGAAGCACCGGTTCGTCAGATTGCTACAAATGCAGGTATTGATGGCGCAGTTGTTGCTGGTAAATTAGCAGAATCAACTAAAGTGAACTTTGGTTTTAATGCTCAAACTTTAGAATATGTCGATATGATTAAGGCTGGTATTATTGACCCAACCAAAGTTGTTAGAACTGCTTTACTTGACGCTGCATCAGTGGCTTCATTGATCATTACCACTGAGTCAATCATCACGGCTGATCCTTCTGTGAAAGAAGATGCTCCAGCTGCTGGAGGCATGCCAGGTGGTATGCCAGGTGGTATGGGCGGAATGGGTGGAATGGGCTTTTAATACTACTTTTTCAACTAGATTTCACAAAAATTAAGGTAAGGCCATATTCATGTCTGAACTCGTGAAAGTTGAAATAGAAGTCATCACACCGCTCATAAAACATAAAAAGGCGCTATACATTAGCGTCTTTTTGTGCTAATTACTACTTAGAAGATTTTTATTAAATAAATTTATTAATTTATAAATGAGTATTTACATAATTTCTGGAGAGAATTCAGGAGACCTTATTGGCGCGAAGCTTATCGAATCATTAAATACCTTAGGTGGTGAGATGGTTGTTAACGGCATTGGTGGACCACTAATGACTAAACAAGGCCTTAAATCCCTCTTCCCTATTTCTGAAATTAATATTATGGGGTTTTTTGAAATTATCCCGCATTTATTTCGTATTAATCAGTTAATTAACAATACTGTTGATGATATAATTAAAAAAGGCTCAAAAATACTTGTTACTATAGACTGCCCTGGTTTTACCTACCGCGTTGCTCAAAGGGTAAAAAAGCGTAATCCTGATATAAAACTTGTGCATATAGTTGCGCCTTCTGTTTGGGCTTGGAGACCCGGAAGAGCAAAAAAATATGCAAAATTATATGATCATTTACTAACATTATTCCCGTTTGAAAACAAGTATTTTACAAAAGTTGGGCTTGATACAACTTGCATTGGACACCCTATTTTTCAGCAAAAGTTTCATAAAAAATCTATAGCAATACGCAAAATATTCACCAATGATTCTGATACTAGGGTAATCACTATTACACCAGGAAGTAGGATTGGAGAAATTCAAAAACACATGCCTATTATTGTTGATGCTATTAATCAATTATCATTAAAACATCGAATAAAAGTATTATTTGTGCAACCAAATAATACTTTAAAAAAATGTATTACTACCTTCTTGCAAGATGTTCGCTTTAATTTTACCTATACTACCGATAGACTTAAAGCTTTTGCCGCAAGCGACTGCGCGATTGCAAAATCAGGCACTAATACTTTTGAAATTATCGCCTCTGGCACGCCAATGGCAGTAGGGTACAAGGTAAACTGGTTAAGTTTTTATCTTATTAAGATGATGATTAGAATCAAATATGCCTGTTTAATTAATATCATACCGAATAAACCTATTATTCCTGAATTCCTTCAAGATGATTTTAACAAAAAAAATCTGTTGAATATTATAGAAAAAATGCTGTCTGATCAAAACTATGTTAACAAGCAACTAGAATCATCGCATAAAGTGCTATCCTCGATTGGCTTTAATAATACTCAAAAACCAAGTGACATTGCTGCAAAAACTATTCTGAAACTAATACGTTAATAGTGTTTTCAACAACTAATCGAATCTTAGAAACTGAGTATCACCATCTTAGTTTATGTTATTTTTTTAGCTTTGCACTAGGCATTATCTGTTTTTTTACACAAGATTTTGCTTTAACAATAGAGTCTTGTTTAGTCATATGCTTACTTCTAATATCCGGTTTATATTTAAAAAAAACTCAAACTAATATTACACTACAATTCATTCTGTCTTGCCTGTTGATGTTTAATATTGGGCTTATTGCTAGTCAATACAGAATATCTCAAATTAATACTAATATTTTGCAACAGGAAAAAATCGTGAATTTTACTGGAACAGTGCAATATATTAAGCCTAATCTTCGAGGGCAGCAAGTTACGATTGGCTCTATTAGTGCAAAACATAATCGTGAATTAAACAAAGTGCGTATTAATTTGGGCTCGAAAACTCAGATCGATCTAAATAAAGGTGATTTAGTGCAAATGCGCGCTCGGCTATTTCCCCTTTCTAGCAACTTATTACCCAATAGTTTTAACTTTGGCTTTTACCTTAAAACCCAAGGTATTCAGGCCACTGGTTATGCACTACAAAAACCATACATTCTAAAGCATAATAGTACTAATTTTGAACAAAAAATCTTCCAGGCACGTAGGCATATTTACAATAAGTTAATTACCTTACTTGGCGTTAAAACGGGTAATTTTGCTGCAGCTATTTTAATTGGCGAAACTAAAGCTATTCCAGAAAATGTTGCTAGTAATATGAGAGATACCGGGGTAGCTCATATTTTAAGCGTTTCTGGTTTACACCTATCACTTGTAGCGTTGATTTGTTTTGTCTGTAGTCGAGCTTTGCTTAATTTTTCAAATTACCTGGCATATAATACGAACATTAAATTAATTGCTGCCTTTATTTCTATTATAGGGAGTTTCTTGTACCTACTAATAAGTGGTAGTAATATTGCCGCCACCAGAGCGTTTATCATGACTAGTATTTTTATGCTTGCTACGATGATTGGACGCTCGCCCTACCCATTACGATCAGTATCTATTGCGGCCTTTTGCATTCTATTATTTCTACCGGAATATGTCTTGCACCCAAGTTTTCAATTATCATTTACGGCTGTTTTGTGTTTAATTTCTGGTTATAATCTTCATCAGACTAATATTTTAAAACAAAACTCAAAAAGCATATATTCTACATGTAAGATATATCTATTTACCAATATCTACACCAGCTTGCTTGCCAGCATTGCCACAGCCCCTTATGTGATATTTCATTTCTATAAATTTGCAAACTACTCAGTGTTAATGAACCTCATTGCCGTGCCCTTAATGTCATTTTGCATTATGCCACTAGCCTTACTTAGTTTATTCTTAATGCCCCTTGATCTACACTATACTGCATTAAAGTCCATGGGATTTTTCATTGATTTAGTTATCAACGCTTCAGAATATGTTGTGAATTTACCAATGGCTGTATTAAACCTCGGCAGTATATCTCCCATAAGTTTAATGGTCTATAGTATTGGCTTTTGTTGGATTTGCTTTTGGCAATATCGCATTAAATATCTTGGCATCCTTATAATAATAATTTCAATCTTTGTGACATTGTTTTATCAAAAACCAGATGTAATTATAAACAAAAAGCAACAGATTATAAGCCTAAAAGACCAAAATAAAATACTTTTATATTCAAACCAAAAATTATCAGCATTTACCATAAATTACTGGCAAAGCTGGTATGGGATAAATGATATTGAACACCTAAAAGAAAATCTATTTAATCAAAATAAGCTTATTAAACTATCGAGTCATAGTGTATCCTTTAATTACTCGAAATGCATTTCTGCAGATCTGATGGTTGTTACTTCAAAATACTTACGCTGCAACAATAAAAATGCTGCGTACCTTAAAGACTACGACACGCAGCAGCCAGTTGGGTTAGGTATAAAAACTAATCCTTCAGCTGAATAATCTCCCCATTTTCAACCTTACCCATTATTTTTGAGTCCTTGCTTAAGTAAACCTTACCTTCTGCTAATTCAAAATAAACTCTACCTTGTATTACTGATTTATTTGTTAAAGTCAGTTTTGTTTTATCCATAATAGTGATATTCTTAATGGTAGTATTAGAAAAAACCGCTTTATTTCTTTTCTTAGAATTTAAGAATACTTCATTTAACTCACTATCTTTAATCTTTGCAGAGCCAGTAATTTCTATCTCACCACCAACTTTAAGCTTCTCTGCACTAATAAAGCCATTAGCCTTTAAATCAGAATTAACCTGACCTTCTGAGACAAATACTTTACCATTAAATGTTGCATTATCAGCAGAAATTTTTATTATTTTAGCCGCGCCATTTACTGTCAACTCTTTTCCCTCTAAATTCTTACCCTTCAAAGACCCATTAACTGTTAAATCAGCGAACTTAGCGCCGATTAAATGAGCTGACCCATTCACTATCACGTCTTGCTCAAATTGCTTGTTGTGAAACGTAATAGATTTGTTATAAACAATTTCGTTATTTGAATCACTACTAGACCAAAATGCCAATGCAACATTTACACATAATACAGAAATGATTGCTAAAATAATATAATATTTGTTTTTCATAAATTAACCTTGCTTAAAAATGATTTTATTCATTATAATAGCGATAATTCATTTCAATTGAAAGTAAATTTATAATGAAATTTAAAAAAATATATATAACTGCTAATCAATCACCAGAGTCAAATGAGATAATCTCATTAGTTAAAAAATTTGCTACTCTGACATCACCAGAAGATGCTGAATTAATCATTGTGATTGGTGGTGATGGAATGATGATTCATGCAATTCATGAATATATGCACCTAAATATTCCATTTTACGGTATAAAGACGGGTCAAAGCGTTGGCTTTATGATGAATATTTTTCATCAAGATAATTTTGCACAATATATTAATAATGCAGAAATTACTAATTTATACCCACTTAATATGAAAGCAACAAATGTTCATAATGAAATATTTAGTGCTTTAGCAATCAACGAAGTATCTATATTCAGAAGCGCCAACCAAGCTACTAAGTTTAAAATATTAGTTGACGAAATTGAGCGTATGGAAATGTCAGCAGACGGAGCGCTAGTGTCAACTCCAGCTGGTAGCAGTGCTTATAATTTATCTGCAGGAGGATCGATTGTACCTCTTAATTCAAAAGTTCTGAGCTTAACGCCAATTTGCCCTTTCCGTCCCAGAAGATGGAAAGGAGCTCTGCTGCCATTTGAAGCAAAGATTAAGTTCATTATTCAAGAAACAGAAAAAAGACCAGTCAATGCCGTTGCCGATTTCCATGAATTTAAAAATATTCAGTCAGTTGAGATTTTTTCTAGCAATTCAAAGGTAATCAAATTGCTCTTCGATTCACATCATACTTTTGAAGATCGTGTGATTAAAGAACAATTTAGTTTTTAAAAGATAACAACTTATACATACCTCCCTAAAAATCACACTTTTTAAGGAGGTAGGCAAAATAAATTCGGCAAAAAGCACTCATACGCAGCATGTACAACTTTTTAGCGGGTTAACTACATATCAATAGAGTCACCAATTGCCAATACATCACTATCAACAAAAGGAGCTTTTGCAAGGGTCTGTTGAGGATTTTCGTGTAATATATAGAAATTCGAAAAACTCCATACTGTTTCTTCAGTCTCGTTTGTAACAGGTGTAAATATATCAAAGTTTGGGTTATATCTTTTAATATGTTCAACACCTTCCAACTGATTGTTGGTTGATCTGATATTAAATGCACCCCAAGATTTTAAATCCTCTAATGCCTCCCCCGTATTCCAAGCCTCAATAAATTTTTCTTCATCACTAATTGATCTTTCATATACCGTTAAGCACTTATTCTCTGTTAAATAATATAATATGTCGTTTATAGTTTCAACATCATAATCATACCCATCTAAACTAAACCTACCAGAACCAAGGCTTAAATGTTGCATCTCGCTATTGTAATCTAATAAAGACTTCAGTAATTTCACATCCGTATCTTGATTGGTAAAATTAGTATTACTAGAAAAACGAGATATTGGAGATTTTGCCAAAAGATCTATTTCTAAATCATTTAAACACCCATCTGGAAGCATAGGTGTTTGAAGATTAATGTTACATGATAAATCATTTAAAGTGTTGATAGACTCTAGTAATAACCTAAAATTATCACCTTCAACATTATAGGTTTGTATATTCAGAGTGTGAATTGCTACATCATCTTTTAAACATCGTACAATACTTTGTATACCTGTTTGTGATAAGTCATGATCTAAATATAATTCAAGTTTTCCAATATTATTATAATTGTTTAAAATATTTTTAATTACTGGTAAATCAACTGGCATTAGGTCATTCGTCATTAAATAAATAGATCTAACTGTATTACAATTAATTTCCTCATCATCTACTTCAAATTTACCAGAATGATTATTTTTCATTACTACCACTTGCGTACTATCTTGTCGATTGGGCGCAACATGAGTATCCCTAATAGTTTTTAACATGTTAATGATGTTTCTAGCCATATTACGAGTTAATTCCGTGCCTCTTGTCTCAGGGCGATTATCTGCTTCCATATTTTTAATATATTTAATTTTGTTATGAAGCTGCATAATAATACAAAATAATACGAAGTCAACAATATTATTAACGTACATTAATGATATTGCAAAACTTAGTTACAGACAACCTATTTTGTAAGCCTTATCAAAAAAACATTTATAAAAAAGTCAATCTATGTTAAAAACTAATAGAAAAATAAATATCATTATCTAATATGAAGAAAAAAATAGCTCTCGTTGGACGCCCTAATGTTGGAAAATCTACATTGTTTAATAGGCTTGGTGTACAGAAAAAAGCCATAGTACATGACAGACCAGGGGTAACACGCGATCGGAAATATGCTGATGCAAAGATTGGCCCACTTGAATTTATTGCAATCGACACACCTGGCCTTGAAGAAGCTGAGGAAGGGCAGCTAGAATATCGCATGATGCAACAAACTATGATCTCTATCATGGAAGCGGACTTAGTATGTTTAGTTGTTGATAATAGGACTGGAATCACCCCGACTGACCGTTTTTTTGCTGAAATGATCCGTAAAAATAACAAAAACTACATAGTAATTGCTAATAAATCTGAAAGTAAGTTTGATTACGATAAAGAATATCATAAATTAGGGTTCGGCACTCCTGTTCCGATTTCTGCAGAACATGGGCAAGGTATGGCTGATTTGTATGATGCAATTGTTGAGAAAGTAGATTTTACAGAAAGCGAAGATTCATTGGATCCAATTAAGTCTGATTCCTTACAAATTGTTGTTGCTGGAAGGCCCAATGCGGGCAAATCTACTTTTATCAATGCAATTGTTGGAAATGAGAGGCTTTTAACTGGCCCGGAAGCTGGAATCACTCGTGAATCTGTTGAAATTAGCTGGCAGTATAAAGACAACCAAATGAAATTGATTGATACCGCAGGTCTTCGCCGAAGATCTAATGTCACCAAAAGTCTCGAGCGCCTATCAACAGGGGACTGCATTGAGAGCATTAAGTTTGCGAATACTGTGATTTTAATGCTAGATGCAACAATTGCCCTTGAACAGCAGGATCTAACTATTGCTAATTATGTTATTGATCAAGGAAGGAGCCTAGTGATCGCTGTAAATAAATGGGACTTAGTAAAAGATAAAGCAGATTACAAAGACGAATTCGAATATAAAATTAATAAATTGCTAGCGCAAGTTAAGGATGTTCCTGTAGTTTATATGTCCGCTTTGAATAAGGAAAATATCAATTTAGTACTTGATGAATGTGTAAATATTTATAAATTATGGAATAAAAAAATATCTACTAGCAAGCTAAATGACTGGCTTTCATTTGCACTCGATAATCACCCACTACCTTTGCATAAAAAACTAGGGAGAAGGGTGCGTATTAAATATATTACTCAAACAAAAACAAGGCCACCTACATTTAAATTATTTACCAATGACCCAAGTAGTATTCCCGATTCTTATAAAAAATATCTGATAAATACATTAAGAGCTGATTTAGGAATGCCAGGTGTGCCAATTCGTTTTTATTTTGTAAAATCAGATAACCCTTATGCAAAGAAAAAATAATCTAATTGTTTTAACACGATCAGCTGATAACAATCAGAGAATAAAAGATGAATTAGATAAGACAAAAGTTGGGTTTATCGACTGCCCTCTCCTTTCTTACCAAGAAGTAGATATTAACCCCGACTTTATAAATAAATTTAATAACGTGGTAATAACTAGTAAATTTGCTGCTCAAAATATTCCCCCCACTTCTACTCTTAAAGCCTGGGTGGTTGGTGAATCTTCAGCGCAAATATTAAAACAAAAAGGCTACTCCATTGAATATTGCGCACAAAATGCTGAGGAATTAAAAGACCATCTATTAAACGCAGAAAATGAAAAAAATTTATACCTGTGTGCTAATCATATTACTACTCAGATGCCCTCATTCGTACATCATAAAGTATTTTATCGCGTAACATACACAAATATATTAAACAATGAGCAGATAAGTTTATTCAAAAAATACCCTAATTATATATTGCTCTATTCAGTTAATTGCGCTAAAACACTTTTACAGTTAATAAATGATTATAATCTACAAAAATATCTAGCAAAAACTACCATTATTGCGTTAAGCTATAAAATAAGTAATGTTTTTAAAAAAATATGTAAAAACAAAGTTATTCGAAATAATCATGAGTCAATGACCAGCTATTTAAAAGAAAAATTATGGAAAAAAATATAGTCAAAAAAGAACATACGCTACCTGCTAAAAAAAAGAAAAAATGCAGCTGGCTATTAAAAATAATAGCATTCATTTTTATAATAGTCGCTCTATTAATTGGTTTTAGTCAGTTATATTCAAATCTGTGGACAGATATTCAAGATTCAGATAAAAAAATAAGCGAGTCTACCACATCGCTACTAGATGATGTAGAACAAAATGATTCTGAAAATAATTTCGACTCAGAGCCAAAAAACGACGATCCAACTCCTGAAACAGAATCGCTAGTTAAAGAGCAAATATCTCCAGAAGAAGAGCCGATTACCACTGAGCAAGTACACGACAAAGAATTTACAGTTGGTCCAGAGCCTCCACTTCCAAGTTTTGCTCCAGAAATAGATGAAGCATTAGAAGAAAATATAAACCCCTATCAGTATGAAGATGACCTAGAGGAATCTACCAACTCTTTAAAGTCATTTAATATTTCCGAAGAAAAATTCAATACCTACAAAGGGTATCTTATTAACGCCACAAAATTATTAATTAAAATTGAGCATGATATTGATTTTAATAAAGAATTAGACAAACTACAAAACACTAATCACCCAGAAAATATACAAGAAATTTTACGCGCCCTAGAGGAATACAACACTGAAAAGCAGAATTACCTTAATAATGAAGAGGTGATTCACCCTTTTAATTATGATTTTATTGATAAATTTATTACTATAACCAGGGTAAGTAAAAGTGATAAACAAAAACTGCTCGAACAGCGTAAAAAAGTAATTAGCTACTTGCCAGAATTAATAGAGTATTTCAATAGCGACGAGCTGCAGAAACAACTATAGTAATTATAAATGATCTCAATACAGGTGGAATAATATGTTTAAATTTTTAACTTTAGGAATAACGGTTTTACTACTATATCTTGGTTTTTTATACGTTAGTGATTTTGACAGTATAGTGCAAATTTTTGTATATGATTTAAAAATTGAGTTATCTTTTTTCACTATAATAACAACTTTTTTCCTATTACAATTTATCTTAATAGTAGTTATTAAGATACTATCTGTGCTACTTAACATACCAGAATTATTTAAAAAAAGCTGGCAACAACATAGAATTCAAACCACTCATACCAAACTAATGAATGCTATCATATTTTTTATTACTGACCGCACAGAAAAATCTGCAAAGATCGCTCGTAAGATATATAGTAAAATAGAGAATGAGGGTAAGGATTTATCTAATATTATCATTGCCGCAGACGAGAAGAATATTGTAGCAAAGCGTGACTACTATACAAAAGCCCTAGAAAACGAATACTTACATGCCCATGCCGCAAAGCATATTGCTAAAATATATTTACATGAGAATCAGTATGTAAAAGCTGAAAAATTTGCTCTCAAATGCTTTGATAAGAATGAGACTGATAAAGAAAATATTATGACTCTACTTGAAATATATGTTGCTTTAAAAGCCTGGGACAAATTCTGCGCATTATCTAGTAGATTAAGTTACGCGGATAAAAACGATCGTAATAGAAAAATAGTGTCCGACCATTTGTACCAACAGTCTCAAGAATTAATTGATAACAATAAGGACTCTGAGGCTAAAGAATATCTAAAAAAAGCTTTAAGCATTAAACCTGATCATATTATGTGCTTAAATCTTTATACAAAAATGGAAATAAACTCTAATAATTCCTCAGAGGCTTTAAAAATACTTAAAAGTGCTTTTATTTATAATAATTGTTTTAAAATTGCTCTTATGTATGCAAAATGCTCCACCGGATCGAACGAGGTAATATACAGGACTCTCTCTGCAGATGTTGAGGTAAAAGATAATATACATATATTTTTATCACTTGCAGCTTATCTTGAACTTGATTCTAAAGTCAAAGAGCTAAGAAATATTGCTTAATTGATTTATAAATGGACTATTATTTCAGAATAGGTTATAAATATATATTTAGAATTTATAACCTTAAAATGATGATAGGAAAGGAATGACTTTAAATTTAAGTAAATATAAGGATAATTTGTTATTTGTTCCGCTTGGCGGATCAGGCGAAATAGGAATGAATGTTAACCTATACCATTTTGATGGTAAATGGTTGATGGTTGATTGTGGTAGCGGCTTTGCTGAAGATCATCTACCTGGTGTAGATATGGTAGTTGCTGATATTAGTTTTATTGAAAAATACAAAGATGATTTATTAGGAATAGTACTAACTCATGCGCATGAGGATCATTTGGGTGGTATTCAGTATTTATGGAACGAGCTGCAATGCCCTATTTACGCGACTAAGTTTACTAAATGCTTCTTAAAATCTAAACTTACTGAGTATTCATTACCTAACCTTGAAATTATTGAAATGAATACCTCAAAAGAGTTCAAAATAGGACCTTTTGACATTGAAACAATTGGCTTAACTCATTCAGCTCCTGAGATGCAAGCTTTAGTAATCAAAACTGATGCTGGTAATGTGGTTCACACAGGTGACTGGAAATTTGACCCTAAGCCTTTAGTCGGAGAAGCCTCTGACCAAAAAGCTCTTAAACGAATTGGCGATGAAGGTGTTTTAGCTCTTGTGTGTGATTCAACTAACGTCTTTAATGAAGGCGTATCTGGTTCAGAAGGAGATGTGCGTGAAAGCTTGATGAATATTATTGCAGATTGTCCAAAGATGGTTGTGGTAACAACTTTCGCTTCTAATTTAGCTCGACTCGAAAGCATCATTAAAGCTGGAGAAAAAACTGGACGTAAAGTGTGCCTTGCTGGGCGTAGTTTGCACCGTATGTTTTCTGCAGCAAGAGAATGTGGTTATTTAAAAGGCATTAATCCCATCATTGATGAAAAAGCAATAGGAAAGTATAAAAGAGAAAACTTATTAGTAATAGCTACTGGTTGTCAGGGTGAGCCATTAGCTGCAATGTCTAAAATGATTAATGGTATACATAATTCAGTATCTTTAGCTCCGGATGATACGGTTATATTTTCTTCAAAAATCATACCAGGAAATGATAAGCGAATTTTTAAAATGTTTAACAGCTTAGCAAAAAAGAAAATTGAAGTTATTACTGAGAAGGATCATTTTGTTCATGTTTCTGGGCATCCTGCCATCGAAGAATTAAAAGAAATGTATAAATTAGTTAGGCCACAGATATGTATCCCAGTACATGGTGAAGCCATACATATTCACGAACAGGCAAAATTAGCTAAATCTTGTGGCATTAAGCAAGCTATCGAAGTTGAAAATGGTAGTATGGTATTGCTATCTAAGTCTAAATCAGAGATAATAGACACTGTAGAAAATGGCTATTTAGCCGTTGATGGAAACTATCTTCTTCCTGAGGATGCAAGTATTTTCAGGGTACGTCGTCGCATGCGTGAAGCTGGAATTGTTGTTGTATCAATGATACTTGATAGTAAACTTCATCTTGCAAGCCTTCCTATTATTAATACCCCTGGCTTATTCGACGAATATGATGATGCCGATATGATTAAAGACTTTGCAAAAGAACTCTCTGATGAATATCACGCTATGCGCTCGAAAAGTAAGGGAGATTTACCTGATGATAAAATAAGATCATTTACTAAAAAAATTATTAAAAGAATCATTAAAAATGAAGTGAATAAAATTCCTTTAATTTCAGTCAATATCACTAAAATTGTATAAATGACTACATAATCTTAAAAAATATATTTATTTATATTACAACTAAAGTAGAATATAGTACTATTATGTTATAATGAATTAGCTTTTAGCAATTTGTTATTCAAATACACAATAAATATATTTTTTGAGATTCTATGCGTAGATTAATATTATTAGTTTTCCTAACTATTCTAACTTTCACTTCATATGCTTCAGAAGTAGTTCTAGTAACACCAACGCCAATCAGCCAGAAAGAATTTTTTGAAACCTATAAAGTAATTGGCCAATGCAAAGCAGAGAATAGCAGAGTCTATAATGCAAAGGTTGAAGGAACAGTCGATCAAGTAATTATCTCCAATGGTCAAAATATTAAAAAGGATCAGTTACTAATCTCTATTGAGAGTAATCTTGCCGAGGCAACAAAGCTTAAAGCCGAGGCGTCTTATGCATCTGCAAAGCAAAATTACGAGCGGGATAAATCGTTGCGTAAAAAAAATATTTCTAGCCAAGAGGCAATTGAGAGATCTAAAGCTTTGTTTGAGGAGGCAAAAGTTAATTTAATTTTAGCTCAAGACCAATATAATAATATGATCATTAGAGCTCCATTTGATGGTTACGTTGGCGTCATACACGCACAAATTGGCGACGATATCAAAATGGGGGATTATTTATTTACTATAATCTCTGATGGAGAAAAAACCATTAGTCTAGAAATACCTGAAGAGTTAAATAATAGAATTACTCTTGATTCACAAGTATTCATAACTGATAATAGCGGCGCAAAAATACAGGGTACAATCTCGGCAATATCTCAATATGTGAAAGAAAATGGATCTATTTCAGTGAAAATAACTTTTCCAAAAAAAGCTAAAATACTACATGGAAGTTACGTTGAAGCAGCAATTATTTTTAATAAGCACTACTCTTTAGCTATAAATGAAAAAACGATCCTAAAAAATAATCAAGGTAACTTTCTCTACCAAATAAATGATAATAAAGTTAAGCAAATTTATGTTCGAACTGGGTCTAGGTTAGGTCACTATATTGAAGTAATCTCGGAGCAATTATCAGAAGGCGATTTAGTGGTTTTAGAAGGGTTGACTAAAATATCAGATGGTTTAGAAGTGGAAATAATTGATAGCATTAAAGAGCCATTACCTAAAAAAATAGAATAATAAGTAGAACAAAGCCATGCAACTTCCTGAAATATGTATTAAAAAACCAGTTTTTACTACGGTGCTAAGTTTAGCTATCATGCTGATAGGCCTGATCTTTTTTACTAAATTAGAAATAAGAGATACTCCAAATATCGCTCCACCAATTATCACGGTAAAGTCCTTATATAAAGGGGCTGATGCTGGATATATGGAAAGACAAATAACACAAAAAATTGAAAAAGAGCTGCGCTCTACAAAAAATGTAGAATCAATTCTTTCCACTAGCCGGATTGGAGAGAGCGAGATCACTTTAGTACTCAAACTAGACAGCGACATTGAGGTTGCGCTGAGTGATGTTCGCTCTAAAATATCTGGTCTTAGCCAAGATTTACCAGATGATATGCAACTACCTTCTGTTGAAAAACTAGATGCTGATGCTTGGCCAACTATTTGGATAACAGTAAATAGTAGTTCTTATGATGATTTAGAGCTAACTAGAATTTCTGATAACCGCATTAAATCAGTATTAGAAAAATTACCTACTGTTGGTAATTCAATTATTTTTGGTGCTCGTAACTATACGATGATGGTTGAACCAATCAATTCTAAGATGTTTCAACATCACCTCTCTCCTTTTGAACTTGAATCTGCGATACGGGCTCAAAACGAAGATTATCCAGCCGGTTTAATTAAAACTAATTCACGTGATTTTTCTTTGAAGCTATCAGGAACTCTTAGAACTGCCGAGGAATTCCAAAATATCATAATAAAAGCTAATAATAATAGTG
>Ga0190276_109_pt1 | contig 28135 bp, 21 predicted proteins | sample MCH_20Endo_J9_FD_131022 | JGI IMG/M metagenome (GOLD analysis project Ga0190276, IMG submission 131022) | Enriched cells of marine protists from Biology Centre CAS, Ceske Budejovice, Czech Republic - MCH_20Endo_J9 | ecosystem: Environmental > Aquatic > Marine > Unclassified | place: Czech Republic... | reverse complement strand
ATCAGATAGATTTAATTTAGGCGGTTTTAATTTTAGAGGCTTCGCTCAGGGAGGCATTGGGCCAAGGGTTAAGCAAGAAGTGGACACCAAAGATAGTGATGGTAATGTTGTTAAAAAGTTTGTCGGTGGTGAAGGGCTCGGTGGACAAAAATATTATAAAGTAACCACAGAACTTTCGTTTCCTTTATTTTTTACTCCAAAAGAAATGGACTTAACAGGTTCAGTTTTCTTAGATGTAGGTTCTTTATGGGATGCTGATACTAACACTGGTGCTGCTTTCTATAATACAAAAAATATTAGAGCTTCTGTCGGATTTGGATTTTTATGGGTGACTCGTATGGCTCCTATAAGAGTTGATTGGGGTTTTCCTATTAAAAAAGATAGCCACGATGAAACACAAATGTTTAATATTAGATTCACAACTCAGTTATAAAGTAAGTCTATGTTACGCATAATTAGGGGTTATTATAAGATATTTTCAAAACCTACAGCTTTGTGGCTATTGGCATTACTTGCTTTTAACCATAGCGCTTTTGCTCAAGATAACGCTAAGCCTTTTCGTTCTAAGATAGCTGTTGTTAATATTGAACTTATTTTAGAAAAAGCTGTTGTGATTCGTAATATAAAAAAAGATATTAATATTATTAGCGAGAAGATAGAGTCTGATTTAACAAATCAGGAAATAGACTTAAAACGTATGGAGCTTGAACTAATACAAAATCGCGATATTTGGCTTAAAGATGATTATGAGAAAAAGCAAAATAATTTTAATGAACGGGTTAATAAAGTTCAAAAGGCAGCTCATCAACAAAAGGTTGCATTAGAAAAGGCCTATGCCTCAGCGATGAAAAAAGTGCATAATATTACGTTGGATATTATACGAAAATTATCATCTAAATATAAATTTGATATTGTGCTGCCTTATTCTCATATTATGTTTGTTAATAGTGATCTTGATATAACGAATGATGTGGTTAAAGCCTTAAATAGCTCTGTCACAACAATTGACATTCCGGATCAAGACTTTAAATTTTATAAAATAATAGAAGGTACTTAGAGCAAGCATGACAGAGGAAGGGAGTAATATAGAAAAAATTGACTTTGGTCAAGCAATTTCCGAAAGGTATTTATCTTATGCTTTATCGACTATTATGTCTCGTTCTCTACCAGACGTTCGTGATGGCTTAAAGCCTGTTCACAGACGCCTTTTATATGCTATGAGAAAACTGAGGCTTGATCCCACTTCTGGATATAAGAAATGCGCAAGAATTGTGGGTGATGTCATTGGTAAGTACCACCCGCATGGTGATACGGCAATTTATGATACTTTAGTAAGGTTATCGCAAAGTTTTTCATTGCGCTATCCTTTAATTGATGGACAGGGTAATTTTGGTTCCATTGATGGTGATAATGCAGCTGCAATGCGTTATACAGAATCTCGTATGACGGAAATTTGCACTTTAGTAATGGAAGGCCTAGAACAAGATACCGTTGATTTTATTTCAACATATGATGACTCTGATATAGAGCCGGCTTTAATGCCCGCATTATTTCCGAATTTGCTTGCTAACGGCTCCGAGGGTATTGCCGTGGGTATGGCGACAAGTATTCCTCCTCATAACTTACAAGAATTATGTGATGCCTTGATTTACATGGTAGATAATCCTAAGGATATTACTTGCGCTAATTTGATGCAGTTTATTAAGGGGCCAGACTTTCCAACTGGTGGAGTTATTATTGATAGTACAGAATCTATTTGTAAAGCCTATGAAACTGGACGTGGCGGCTTTAAGGTGAGGGCAAAATGGACTAAAGAAAGTTTTAGTCATGGCCTATATCAAATAGTAATTACTGAAATACCATATCAAGTGCAAAAATCAAAGCTGATCGAGCAAATTGCAAACTTAATGAACGATAAAAAACTACCTTTAGTAGGCAATATTCGTGATGAGTCTGAAGAAGATATTAGAGTAATTATTGAGCCAAAGGGGCGAAATTGTGCTCCAGAAATCATTATGGAGTCACTTTTTAAGCTAACGGCGCTTGAATCAAGAGTGAATTTTAATATGAATGTGCTGAATTCCAACAACGTTCCACAAGTGATGAATATTGCTGGGGTGCTGCAGGAGTTTTTATCTCATCGCAAGGAAGTAGTATTAAGACGTAGTAAATTTAAAAGCGCAAAAATTGAAAACCGACTAGAAATACTTGATGCGTTAAAAGTTGCATACTTAAATATTGATGAAGTGATTAGAATTATTCGCGAGGAAGACGACCCTAAAACTGAAATGGTTAAGGCGTTTAGCATCACAGAAATTCAAGCAGAAGCTATCTTAAATATTAAACTACGTTCTTTAAGAAAGTTGGAAGAAGAGCAAATTGACTCAGAGCATGCAGATTTAACAAAAGAAAATGCTAAATTAACTAAAATCATTAACAGTCCAGCGCAATTACTGAAAATAGTGCGTAACGAGCTGTTGTTTGTACGTAATAAATTTAGTCAAGAAACAGATATTGGTAAGCGTCGAACAGACTTTAATCATGTGGAGTCAGTTGGTCAAGTAATTGACATTAGTGCATTTGTTGAGAAGGAGCCAATTACGATTATTTGTTCAAAAATGGGTTGGATTAGGGCTATGAAAAATCATAATCTAGATCTAAGTTCTACTAAATTTAAGCAAGGAGATTCTCTGGCTTTTATGGTCGAAACCTACACTACGAATAATGTTTTAATTTGTTCAAGTGGCGGTAAGTTCTTTACCCTGCTAGCTGATAATTTTAGTAAAGGAAAGGGGCATGGTGAGTCCATTAATATATTAGTAGACATAGAAAATCATGATGTGATCAACATATTACCTCACAAAGCAGATCAAAAATTACTACTAGCTAATGATCAAGGAAAAGGTTTTATTGTTAATAGCGATGAGGTTTTAGCTTCAACTAAAAATGGTAAGCAGGTGATGCAGTTAAAAGAAAAAGCATCTTGCGTAAGTTGCCAACCAGTTGATGGTGATATGGTTGCAATTATTGGCACTAATAGAAAATTATTGGTATTTGAAACCGAAGAAATACCAAATATGAAAAGGGGACAAGGTGTTGCTTTACAAAAATACCGCAATGCTAAATTAAGTGATATTAAGACTTTTGATTCAAACAAAGGGTTAAGCTGGAATTTGGGTAATAAAATACGTTTAGAAGAGCAAATTATGTCTTGGCGTGCTCGCAGAGGTGGTATAGGCAAGATACCGCCAGTTGGATTTCCAAAAAATAACAAATTTAAGTGATTATTTTCTCTTTCCTTAGGTTATTATAGACATTTGCATACATATGGATTATATATAATTACGATAAAGGTTATATAAAAGCGTTGTTATTATTATAAAACAGATTGTTAAACATTAGGGAGGTTGGTTTATGTCTATTATGTCTGATAAATGGATAATTGAAAGGTCTGAAAAAGATCAAATGATTCATCCATTTATAAAAAACCAAGTGCGATTAAAAGAAGAAGAGAAAATTATTTCATATGGAGTCTCTTCTTATGGTTATGATGCTAGAGTATCTAATGAGTTTAAGATTTTCACCAATTTAAATACAGCTATCGTGGACCCTAAGAATTTTAGTAATGAGAGTTTAGTTCACCGTGAAACAGATGTTTGTATTATACCACCAAATAGCTTTGCATTAGCCCGTACCGTTGAGTATTTCAAGGTGCCTGAAGATGTTTTAGTGGTTTGTGTTGGGAAATCTACTTATGCAAGATGTGGAATTATTGTGAACGTCACTCCTTTAGAGCCAGGTTGGGAAGGGCACGTGACTTTAGAATTTTCAAATACAACTCCTTTGCCAGCAAAAATATATGCAGGCGAGGGGGCTTGTCAGTTTTTATTCTTTAAAGGGAATGAAAAATGCCTTACTACTTATGATAAAAGAAATGGTAAGTATATGGGGCAAACTGGGGTAACATTACCCAAAATATAATTAAAATAGGAAAAAACATGCAAAAAGAACAAAAAGAAATGCCGCATATTTCGGTGCAATCGCAATATTTAAAAGATTTTTCTTTTGAAAATCCAGGAGCTCCTGCTACTTTATCAAATCTTGATAAAGCCCCTCAAATTGAACTATCTTTAGATTTAAAAGTTCAGGCTATGCCAGAAGAAAATAATTTTGAAGTAGAAATATCGATAGCAGCAAAAGCTAAATCAGATGAGTCTACTTTATTTTTAGTTGATTTGAAATATGCTGGAATATTCTTCTTATCCAATGTGCCAGAAGAGCAAAGAGAGATGCTATTAGCGGTTCATTGCCCGGCTATATTATTTCCATATGCACGTAAAATAATTGCTGATGCTACTCAGGATGGCGGTTTCCAGCCGTTAATGATAGATCCGGTTGATTTTGGTGTTTTATACGCAAAAAAAATGATGGAAGCTAATGCTAATTCAGAAATAGAGAATTAATGGTATTAAAATCTTTGATGCTTAGTAATTTTTAGTTGAATAAAATGAATATGACTTTAATCGCACAAGGAATAATTAACAAAGTTACAATAAAAACCTTGCTTTTGGTATAAAATATATTATTATTGTGTTTATAAAAACATATTTATTAAATATTTAGGAGAGGATAAATGAGAGTATTATTAGTTGAAGATGATAACTCGACTGCTAGGTCCATAGAGTTGGCTTTGGCTTCTGAAGGAATCATAGTAGAAAGAGCCAAAATTGGTACTGATGGTTTGAATTTAGCAAAAGTATTTGATTTTGCTTTGATCATACTTGATTTAATGCTACCTGACGTTGATGGTTACGAAGTTCTTTTGAGATTACGTTCAGCTAAAATTAAGACCCCGGTTTTAATTTTATCAGGCCTGTCTTCATCAGATCATAAAATTAGAGGCCTTGGTTTTGGTGCTGATGATTATTTGGCCAAGCCATTTGATAAGCGCGAGCTAATTGCTAGAATTCATGCAATCGTGCGTCGTTCAAAAGGTCACTCAGAATCAGTAGTTAGGTTTGATAAAGTTGCTATTAATCTTGATACCAGAATAGTCGAAGTTGATAATAAGCAGGTTCATTTAACTAATAAAGAATATGCAATATTAGAGCTGCTTGCAATGAGAAAAGGAACAGTTCTGACAAAGGAGATGTTCTTGAATCATTTGTATAATAGTATGGATGAGCCTGAAATTAAGATCATTGATGTATTTGTTTGTAAGTTGCGTAAGAAGCTTGCAGAAGCTGCTGGTGGAACAAACTATATTGAAACAGTTTGGGGCAGGGGATACATGTTAAAGGATTATGAAAGTGTGCATCCTAAGATTGATATGGAAACAAAAATTACCGCTAAGTTATAAACTTACTTTTACTTTTATAACAAACTTTGAAAAGGGGTCAGTGATTGCTGGCTCCTTTTGCAAAGTTTGTTATAAAATAGTTATAGTAAATCAAAATGCAATGTCTTCAATTTTCTACTTCATCTTTTGTAAGTAATTGATTACTTTTTTACCTATTTTTGGATAAGCTATATTTTCTTGATTTAAGGCTTGGATCTACAATTTCTAAAAACTCACTTTCAACTCATTTTTACACAATGCTGAGTTAGTTCGTGGTTGGAAACCACATAGATCACCAATTTTTTTGCTGGTAACAATATCATATTCTCTAAATAGCTTCAACGATTTTCGCTGTTTTGGATCTAAGCTACGTATGAGTTTTGGAACGATCTTTTTCGCCTTTGTTATTGCTTATAACCATTTGATGCACAACTTTCTCAAAAAGAAAATTATTAGCTGAGAAAATATCACCTTGGTCCAAACCCACTAGAAATTTTATTTGTTTTGGTTCGTGCTACGTTTAAAGTTATTTTGGCTTTTGATAGATTCTCTTTCTTTATATTATCTACATTTTTATTATCTACTGCAAATTTAGCTGCTATAGATTTTAGTTTTGCATTTTTACTAAAACCATATGTTGCAATAGATTGAAGTTTGTATTTTATATATTTTACGTATTTTGCTGCTTTACTTTTATTCGCATATTTTTCTGATTTTTTTATAGTTTTATACATATCTTTAATTCCTTCTTCAAGATACTGCGCTTTCTTATCAGGATCTACGTCTTTCATCTTTTCTTTCTGCTTACTAAAACTCTCTTGCATTTTTTTGGTATTATTTTCCCCAAGCGTGTTTTTTAAATCGGGACTATTAAGCAATTTCTCTACATCTTTTGCTACTTCGTCTAATTTCTGCCCATCATACGTTTTTTTAGCTTCTTCAAATAATTCTTTAAATTTTGGTTTTTCTAGTTTTTCTGGTGCTAATTCCTTTATAGCCAAATACATTTTTTGATTTGTTAATTCTTTTTTAACAAAAGTGTTATAATTTGGATTACTATAGACAATATCTAATAAATCACCAAATGCTTGAGTTTTATGTTCTGTTGTTCTAGACGCGCCCAGACGTTGTGTAGGGTTATAAAAACGACGATCCTTACTTTCAGTCAGTTCTCTGTAAATACTTACTCCTTCAGGTGATGCCCGCGTTGTGTCAAGAATATCGTGTACACAATCTATTATTTTGTGATTAATTGTTTCCTTCTGTTTTAGCTCTTCCTTGGCTTTCTTAATTCCTTTTGGAAATAGTTCACTTGCTATGGTTGGTGCTTTTTTTTCTATGATATCTATAATTTGATCAATACGCTCGAGCGTGTGCTCTAATTCGTAATTTTTGTTATTCTTTTTGTCTTTCCTAAGAATAAACTCAGTAACAAGCTCATCTGCATCTTGTTCCTGATTTGCTTTTTCATGTAGACGCTTCGTGTCCTCTTTTTTAAAAGGTATATTTATTTTCTCTAGTTCTGACTGAAGGTCATATAACTCTACTTCCTTCTTATAATCTTTATCATTCAGCTGTGGTCTAAAAATTTCTTCAATCTCAGGTTTTTTCAGTTGCTCTGGTGCAAATTTTTTCAATATAGAATAAATTTGGGGGCTTGTTAGAGACTCTTTGACTGCGTCAAACGTACCGTTACCAAAGCTTTTTTCCATTTGTTCTACGTGCTTATATAGCTTTTCTAAATTTTCAACAGATCGCTCAACCTGTTCTTGGGGGGGCGTGGGAAATTCAGTATTTATTATATCTTTGGCTGATTTAAAACCTTCCAAATCATTTATTCTCCATATATTCGCTACTGTTACTATCTCTTCAAATAAATTTTTTATTTCTAATTCTTCTTCTTTTGAAATAGGTTCCATAATTCACTCCTGTTCATTTAAGCATAAGGTTAATTTTCAGTTTACACTTAAATTAATTATTAAAAAACAAAATATAATATTAACTATAAAAAAGAAAATTATTAGTTGAGAAAATATCACGTAAGAAGATCGCAAATTTCTTATACTCCTTAAATACACCAAAACTTCTTATCCTAGATGAAATTGCTAATAATCTAAACTCAACTCCAAGTAAGGATTTAGAGAAGTATAAAATTTATGATTAAAAAAGAGCGAAAAAAGAAATAGGGTGCAAGTTGAACAAAAGAAACCTTCAGGAGGTTAAAATGCTTGCACCCATAGAAGATATATTCTGCGAAATTGATGATTTTTTTTCAAGAAAATCAAAAAAACTTATTACTCAACAAAAATAGGCAAAGAAACAGAGCTTGTCGCATGTCAGATAGTGAGATAATGATAATATTAGTTTTATTCCACATGAGCCACTATAGAACTTTTAAAGATTACTATCATGAATGCGTAATTAGATATTTAAAACCATACTTCCCCGAGCTTGTAAGTTACAACAAATTTATAGAACTAAAGTCACATGTTGTTGCGCTTTTAGCTTTATATATGAAGCATAAATCAGGTGCAAAAACTGGCTTGTATTATATAGATTCGACTAGTTTGAAGGCATGTGTTAATCAACTAATCAACGTATTTATAGACACAAAACTTTTAAAGATATTGTAGCGCGTGGTAAAAGTTCTATGGGATAATTTTCTTGCAAATGCACTTCCTGCTTTAATAGCTTATACTTTAAAACTTCGCAAACCCAAGATAAACCAAGGTGTTTTAGGCGAAAATTAACGCTCTCTTACATCGAGCTGAGGTTATGATAGGTAAAACATCGTTATTAAGCGTAATTCATTTGTCGGTAGCTGAGAGCTTCGGCAATGTGATTCTTTTTAACGTGATTTGAGGCGTCAAGATCCGCGATTGTTCGTGCAACTCTTAATATACGATTATAAGCTCGCATAGATAAACGAAATTTCTTTGCTGCTTCGTTGAGTATGTCCTTGCCATCATCAACTGGAATTGCATAGTCAATAATTAGTTGCCCATCAAGCATATTATTGAGCTTGATGCTGTAGCCCTCGTATCGCTTGGCCTGCAGTTCTTGAGCTCGTTTAACTCTTGCAGCAACGCTGGCACTAGGCTCTTCGTTTGAGTTTTGTTGTAGCATATGTTCATAGGCGTATTCTTCATTTTGATTTCCAACTTCAATATGCAGATCGAAACGATCTAGAATAGGCCCAGATACCTTAGCTTGATAATTTGCTGCACAAGAGGGGGCGCGACTGCAGGATTTATGCGAGTCGTTCAAGTAGCCACATTTGCATGGATTCATTGCGGCAATTAGCTGAAAATTAGCAGGATAGGTGATGTGTGACCCAGAACGAGAGATAGCCACTTCTTTGGTCTCAAGTGGTTGCCTTAACGCCTCGATTACACCACTGCTGAATTCTGGTAGTTCATCTAGAAACAGCACGCCATTATGAGAAAGTGAGATTTCACCTGGCTTAACTCGTCTGCTTGCTCCCCCGCCAACCATAGCAGCTGATGTGCAAGAATGGTGCGGAGACCTGAATGGGCGTTTGCTGGTGAGCTCTCCATCGGAAATAAGCCCAGCAATACTACTAACAGTGCTGCATTCAAGAATTTCTTCTGAGGATAGTTCTGGCATGATGCCCGGTAGCCTTGATGCTAGCATTGATTTACCTGAGCCAGGAGGGCCAAACATCAATAAGTTATGACCGCCCGCTGCTGCTATTTCCAGCGCGCGTTTAGCAATCGCCTGTCCTTTAATATCTTTTAAATCGGGGTATTTTATATCTTTGTTAAATATTCCGGCTTTGGGCTTGCTTAAAACTTGCGTACCTTTAAAGTGATTTATTAATTCGATTAAATTATTAGGAGCTAATATATCATCATTTCCTGACCACGCCGCTTCGGGCCCGTTTTTACTTCCGCATATAACTCCTTTACCCCTTGCCGTTGCGCCCATAGCAACGGGTAAAGCGCCAGTGACCGGTAAGATGCTTCCATCGAGTGATAGCTCACCTAATATTAAATAATTGGCTATTTCTTCTTTCGGTAGCGCTCCAAGGCTAGCTAATATACTTACAGCAATGGGTAGGTCAAAATGGCTTCCTTCTTTGACTAGGTCTGCTGGTGCTAAGTTAATTAATATTTTTTTAGCTGGCAGGCTGAGGCCAATAGAGGATAAGGCCGCGCTCACCCGCTCTTTGGATTCGGCAATTGTTTTATCTGCCAGCCCAACAATTGTAAATTTAGGAATGCCAGGTTCGATTTTTACCTGGACATCAACATCAATTATATTGATTCCGCTAAAAGCTAGGCTAGAAACTTTGGTTATCATGCGTTTTTCTTAAAGAACAAATTTTGCTAAATCAATATTTTGTATGAAGCCTGAAAGTTGCTTATCAACAAATTTAGAGTCGATGCTTATTTTTTTCATCTTGTTGCTACCCGCATTAAAGCTTACTTCTTCAAGTAAATTCTCCATGATTGTGTGCAATCGTCTGGCGCCAATATTCTCAATTTCCTTATTAAAACGCGCTGCATAATCAGCAATTTTTTCAATCGCTTCTTTTTCGAATGAAAGATTGACATCTTCAGTAGCGAATAATGCTGTATATTGTTTAATCAAACTACTTTCTGGCTCAGTTAATATTTTGACCATATCATCTTTAGATAAAGCAGACATCTCCACTCTGATGGGCAACCTTCCTTGCAATTCTGGTAGTAAGTCAGATGGTTTGGAAAGGTGAAAAGCTCCTGATGTTACGAATAAGATATGGTCAGTTTTAATCGTTCCGTATTTTGTGACTACATTCGTTCCTTCAATTAGCGGCAACAAATCTCTTTGAACTCCTTCTCGGCTAACCTCTCCGCCTTTGGCATTGCTTCTTGAGGCAACTTTATCAATTTCGTCAATAAATACGATTCCATCATTTTCAACGGCCTTTACTGCATCCATGGTAGTTTTTTCTTCATCGATTAGTTTGTCAGACTCTTCTGCGGCAATGATTTTCATCGCTTCTTCGACAGTGAGTTTTCTTTGTTTCATCTTGTCACCGCCAAGTGCTTTTCCAAGCATATCTCCAATATTCAGTACTCCAACAGAAGCTCCTGGCATGCCTGGTATGTCGAATCCATTTGTAGCCTGAGACGGAATGTCTTTAACGCTTATCTCTATTTCAGTGTGATTTAGTTCTTGATTTAGTATCTTTTCCCTAAATTTATCGCGAGTTTCAGCTGAGGAGCTTGAGCCAACAACAGCATCTAATATTCTTTCGACAGCTTTTAGTTTTGCTTTCTCTTTTACAAGCGCTGAGGCTTTCTCCTTTTGGTAGCTAATTGATATCTCAACTAAATCGCGAATAATTGACTCTACATCGCGTCCAACATATCCCACTTCGGTAAACTTGGTTGCTTCAACTTTAATGAAAGGAGCTGCTGCTAGTTTTGCCAATCGTCTAGCAATTTCAGTTTTACCCACCCCAGTTGAACCAATCATTAAAATATTTTTTGGTACAATGTCATTTTTTAATAATTCGTCAGAGATATATGCTCGGCGATATCTATTCCGTAATGCCACGGCAACCGCTTTTTTAGCTGGCGTCTGTCCAATGATATATCTGTCTAACTCACTTACAATTTCAGCTGGGGTTAACCCCATTTTTTTGTTCATGTTCATCTTATTTTACTTTTTCAGTGATAATGTTATGGTTTGAAAATACACAAATGCTTGCTGCTATATTCATAGATTTTAGGGCTATCTCTTCTGGGCTTAGCTTAGTTTCAACTGAACATAATGCTTTGGCAGCAGAAAGCGCATAAAACCCACCCGATCCAATTGCTGCAATATTATCTTCGGGCTCGATTACATCCCCGGCTCCGCTGACAATTAGTACATGATCTTTATCTGCAACAATTAACATCGCTTCTAGTTTTCGTAAATATTTATCAGTTCGCCAATCTTTTGCTAATTCAACGGCGCTTCGAAGGAGTTGATTAGAGTGTTTTTCTAGTTTTGCTTCTAATCGTTCGAATAAAGTGAATGCATCAGCGGTTGAGCCTGCAAAACCAGCAATAATCTTCCCATCAGACAGGGTTCTTAGCTTACGCGCCGTGCCTTTCATAATACAATTTCCTAGTGACACTTGGCCATCAGAAGCGATAACTACCTCTTTACCTTTTTTTATGCATAAGATAGTGGTTGCATGTGGTGATATTAGTTTGCTAGATTGTTCAGACATAAATTCCTTCCAATTTTTTAGTTAGTCTTGTCAAACTCATTTTAGATGAGCGTTAATTATAGTGAATTAAAATTATTAAACGCGATTTTGGTAAATGTTATGTTATTTATAAAATGTAATTTAAACAAAAACAACTATAAACTACAATAGTTAAAAGGTGTATTTTTCTTGCGCCTTAATAAATTCAGCTCTGAGAAGGTTATATCATCGAATGTAGCTTTTATCAACTTTATTAATTACAACATTAATAACTGCACACTAGCTTGATAAAATAGGTCTTTACTATTCATGTGATATTGCTATATTATTTTTAAAATGAAAGGTTCATGAGTTAATTAATATATTGCGTTTTAACATCAAATTCAAAAATAAAGGTTGAATTGAGATATTATTTGTAAGTTATCAGGAGAAAAAGCTTAATGGTTTACGACCCAAGAAATATATTTGCTCAAATTATCAAAGGCGATATTAAAGCAGAAAAATTATACGAAGATGATAAGGTAATTGCAATTCAGGACATAAATCCAGCCTCTCCAATACATATATTAGTTCTTCCAAAAGGTGAGTATGTTGACTTGGCTGATTTTGTAGGAAAAGAATCTCCAGAAAATATTGCGCATTATTTTAAAACGGTGGATAAAATTGCTCAGGCAAATGGAGCTCAGGAGTATCGTATAGTTTCTAATAAAGGGACAGCTGCAGGGCAGTCTGTCTTTCATTTTCACACCCATATCTTAGGCGGTATGGATAATATTAATTTAGTTGATCAAAATTTATGAGTAAAAAATATAATATAGCAGTTGTTGGTGCAACTGGAAATGTTGGGCGTGAGGTTCTTGCTAGTTTAATTGAGAGAAATTTCCCAGTAGGCGAAATAAAAGCTTATGCTTCTGATGAGTCAGTTGGTAAATCAGTTAGTTTTGGTGATGATGAAATTAAATGTGATGTTTTAAAAGACGCTAATTTTTCAAACATAGACATGGCATTCTTTTGTGCTGGCTCTGCTATATCTCAAAAATACGCAGAAAAAGCAATATCTGAAGGATGTATTGTTATTGACAAGTCATCATTTTTTAGACTAGCGGAGGACGTGCCATTGGTTGTTCCAGAGGTAAATCCAAATGCATTGGATGGATTTCAAAACGGAGTTGTATCTAGCCCTAATTGCTGTTCCATCCCTTTGGCAGTAGCGCTAAAGCCACTAGATAATGCAGCAAAAATCAAACGTGTGGTTATCTCAACATATCAATCTGTTTCTGGAGCTGGAAAGGAAGCAATGGACGAGCTTTATAACCAAACTAAATCAAAGTTTGTGTTTGGTGCAGCCGAGCCTAAAGCCCTTCCTAAACAAATTGCTTTTAATTTATTTCCACATATTGGTGATTTTTTAGAAGACGGAAGTAGCGATGAGGAATATAAAATTCAGCATGAGTTGAAAAAAATCATGGGCTCGCACGTTCAAGTGAGCGTAACATGTGTGCGTGTTCCAGTTTTTGTTTCTCATTCAATGTCAGTTAACGTTGAGTTTGAGACGCCCTTAACTGTAAATGAAGCTGAAGAAATTTTGCAAGAAGAGGAAGGGGTAGTTGTATATAATAAAGGAAACGAGAATCAATATACTACTCCTATTGAAGTAGTAGAAAATGACGCTGTTTTTGTGTCAAGAGTTCGCGAAGATAAATCTCAGAAAAATACTCTTAATTTATGGGTTTGTTGCGATAATTTGCGTAAAGGCGCTGCGTTAAATGCCGTTCAGATTGCAGAAAATATCATAAGCGACAAATAACATGAAAACTAGCTCGATAAAAAGAATAACAGATTTAGTTGCTGAAAATAAATGTAAGTTTATATCATTAAAATATCTTGGTAATGATGGAGCGCTACAGCAGCTTGATATACCGTCTAGCCAGCTTCTGCTAGAAGAAGAGTTCAAAAATAATTACTCTGAGTTCGAGGTCTTGGATCAACATGTTTTTCTTGATCCATTTCGCAGCCTGCCAACTCTGACAGCATTTTGCTATCATCACTCATCCTCAGTTGCCAAACTGCGTGATCTTCAAGACTTGGAAGGGGCAGTTGCAGATATTAGTTTCTGGGTGATGGAGCATCATGCAGAAGGCTATGTTGCAAAAAAGAATCAAGTAGATCCGTTTGATATATATTCGAACTTCAGAGCTGATATTGCATTAATATTAGAGCAAATTGGAATTAAAGTTATTTCGCATTATCATGGTAAAACTAGGGGAGAGTTGATTATTAAAATTTCCTCAAAGGGCTTGCTGAAACTAGCTGATGACGTTGTTGTTACTAGGTTTATTATAAATAATTGCTCTATTAGCTACAACTTAAAAATTACTTTAACAAAAAAAGAGGAGACTAACCTTTTTATAAGATGCGATGTTAACGGAGTAAAGAAACTACAGGTGGATTCTTGTTTAAGTCTTTATCAAAAGGTTGTAAGTTAATGACTTTTATGATATAAGGTAGATAAATTTTTATAGAAGTTAATCATAGTATTTGTTTGTTAGAGAGCAACTATGGTAGCATAATAATATATAAATAAAACTATAATTAAAATAAAATATAAGTATATAGTGATATGAGTAAAAACCAAATACAAAAATCTGTTAGTGCTTCTGGTAGACATACCTTGCCAGAGCCTAATATTATCAAGAAAGCACTAGCAAAATGTAAAGCTACTTTTCAAATAGTTTTTATCTTTGCGTTCTTTATTAATTTATTGATGCTTGTGACGCCTCTATATTCTCTGCAAGTACTAGATAGAGTTCTTGGCAGTGGTAACTTAAATACGCTATTTATGCTTTCAGTCATCATTGCTGCGGTGTATTTTGCCAATACGTTACTACAAATTGCGCGTTCATTTACTCTGATTAAGGTCGGGGAGTGGTTGGACAATCATTTGTCACCAATCATATTTGGGCATTCTATTACGGCGTCAGCAACGAAAAGAAACCCTGCTGCTAGCCAATTATTACGTGATTTTCAAACGTTAAAAACATTCTTGACGAGTACAGGTATTAATACTTTATTTGATGCTCCGTGGAGCATTGTGTATATCACAATCTTGTTTTTAATACATCCTTACATTGGCTTTATTACAATTGTTGGTGCAGTGATTATTGTGAGCTTTGCTTTCTTTAATGCCGTGGCAACTAACAGAACTCTGGGAGAAGCAACCGAATTAAGTGTTAAGGCGATGTCGCAGGCTGAAATTGCTAATAGAAATGCTGAAGCTGTTGAAGCGATGGGTATGATTGGTAATGTAAGAAAAAATTGGGCAAGGTACAATACAGAATCATTAGAAAAAGTTTCTGTTGCAAGTTATAGAAACGGTATTATTTCAAACTTCTCACGCTTTGTGCGTAACCTAATGCAGATGTCGGTAACTGGCACAAGTGCATATATTATTGTTACAACTGGTGGCGTTGAGATGAGTACTGGTGCGATGATCGCTAGTTCTATTATTGTGGGTAAAGCACTTGCTCCTTTTGATAATTCAATTGTAATGTGGAAAAGTATTAGTGGCGCGTTAAAATCTTATAAAAGCATCAATGATTCTTTCGATAGTATTGAAGAAAGAGATCAGTCGATGCCAATACCTCATATTGATGGTAAGCTTGCATTAGAGAATGTATATTATGCACCTCCGACAATGCCAAGCAATAACCCACTGCAGCAAATGACACCTCCAAGGCACATATTAAAAGGAATATCTTTTAATATGCAACCAGGTGAGATTTTAGCGGTAATTGGACATAGTGGATCTGGTAAATCAACTTTGGCCAAGCTTATTGTTGGTGTTTGGGAAGCTTCATCAGGTTCTTTGAGGCTAGATGGTGGTGATATATATACTTGGAATAGGGAGAATTTTGGTGAGCATGTTGGTTATTTACCTCAAGGTATTGAGTTATTTAGTGGAACGGTTAAACAAAATATTGCCAGAATGTCTGATGAGGTTGATCCAGAAAAAGTGGTTGAAACTGCAAAAATGTGTGGAGCCCATGAGATGATTTTAAGTTTAGCAAATGGTTATGATACTGATATTGGTAGTGGTGGTGCAAATTTATCTGGTGGTCAAAGACAAAGAATTGGCCTTGCTAGAGCTTTTTATGGTAACCCCAAATTAGTAGTGCTCGATGAGCCAAATGCGAATTTAGATGAGGCTGGTGAAATGGCTTTAGCTGACGCTTTAAGAACTGCTAAGAAGAAAAAGATTGGTGTGATAGTGATTTCGCATAGACCGTCAATTTTATCTGCTGTTGACAAAATTATGGTTATTCAGCATGGTTCGGTAGCTAATTTTGGTGCTAAAGAAGAAGTTGAAAGTAAAATTAAGACCCTAAATAATGGGACTATGCATATAAATAAGGATTAGTGGGTTATTATGAGCAATAAAGATAAAAAATTAACACCAGAACAGTTGCAAAAAATACAGCAACTACAAGCTATGATGATGCAAGCTCAAGGGCAAGGCAAAGGTAATCCTCAAGCGGGTGGGGCGCCTAATCCAATGATGTCAGGACCTAAACCTCCTTTGGCAAAAAGAATTTTTATTGGCATTTTGCAAAAAATGAGCGAATGCGTGAAGTTCGTTGATCAGTTCATTGACCTAATAGTTAAAAAGGATGGTGGCGATGCTAATGATGTGGTAAAGAGCGCCAGAGCTCCAATATTGTTTGGAACTTTTGTAACAATATTTTTTGCCGTTTTTGGGACATTATGGGCAGCTACAGCTCCTTTAGATAGTGCTGCTGTTGCGATTGGCACGGTCGTTAGCCAGAGTCAAAAGAAAGTTGTGAATCACCAAGAAGGTGGCGTAATAAAAGAAATTCTTATTGAGGTTGGTAGTAAAGTTAAGAAAAATGATAAATTAATAATTCTTGATGATACAAGAATTAAAGCTCGTTATAAAAGCACTTTAAACCATTATCGATCTTTAGCGGCCACTGAGGCACGTTTATTAGCGCATATTAACAATGAAGAAAAAGTTGATTTTCCAGAATTTTTGCTACAAAACTCTTCAGACCCAGCAATTGCAACAATACTTGAAACCCAAAGAAATTTATTTTTGTCAAAAAAAGAGTATTTTAAATCTGAAAAAAGCTCTATAGAGCAAAGAATAAAACAATCTGAAAAAGCAATAGAGGGCCGTAAAGCAAAAACCGTTTCTTTAGAGAAAAATTTGGAAGTAACGAAAGATCGGTTAGAAGCAACAAAAAAACTTCACGAGAAAGGCTATGCTCAAAAAGCAGTTTTATTAGAGCTGGAATCAAAAGAAGCTAATATTGTTAGTGAAATAGCTGTTAACCAGGCGGATATAATTTCATCTGAACAAGAGACTACTAGGCTTAATATTGAGCTAATTAATTTAGATAATAGATATGTAGCAGAGTTGTCAACAGAACTAAGTAGGACGCAAATTGATTTAGCAAATGCTAAAGAAGAGTATTTGTCGCTTGAAGATACGCTAAATAAAATTGTTATTAGGGCGCCAGTTGATGGTGTTATTAACAACTTATATTACAGTAGCGTTGGCGTGAATATCCCAAGTAGTCATAATATTTTGGAAATATCTCCCTTAAATGATAGCTTAGTGATTGATGCTAAGATTCCTCCTAAGAATATTGATGCAATAAAAGTAGGCTTAAGATCTAAGATTAGATTTAGTGCATTTAAATCAAGGACTTCCCCTGTATTCTTTGGTGAGATTGTGTCTTTATCTCCTGATATTATAATTGATTCACAAGGGCAACAACTTGGTCAATTAGCAAATGCTCCAATTATGGGTCAGGATCCTACTGCAGCAGGTTATTATAAGGCGAGAATTAAGCTTGATATGGATCATTTTAATGAACTTGCTAAGCCGCGTCATTTATCCTTAGTAGCTGGTATGCAAGCAGAGGTTCAAATTATTACTGGTACAAGAACTATGTTACAATATTTATTAGATCCAGTTTATGATGCAATGTTTAAAGGCTTTAAAGAAAGGTAAGTCACATTACTATTAAGTAGTATAAGTATTATAAAAAGAGCTAATCTTGTTTGATGAGATTAGCTCTTTTTATAACGGAAAGATAATTTCGAAATTAAAAATATTGTGCAAAGAATAGCTTCTCAATTTTATTTCTAATAGCTATTGACATTAAATGAGTAATCAATATGCTTCATAACATTTAATTTTTACAATTATTAGTTATATGAAGAGGAAGATAATTAAGTTTGGTAATAGAAAGTCATTCAATGCTTTTTCCCATCAAAATAAAAACATTAATGAGACTGATTGTCATGGCAGAACAGCATTATTTATGGCTTGTTTGCGTAATGATAAAAGCCTTGTCGAGTTTTTATTAAAGGAGAAGGCGGACCCGAATATAGCAGAAAGTAGCATTTCAGGAAAATTCAAAGGTGAAAATTGGTTTAATTTAAAAAGGTCCCCTCTGCATTTAGCAGCAAAGGATGGTGATTATGCGATTGTTAGTTTATTATTAAAACATGGTGCAAATGCTAACGCACTAACAATAGATTATGAAACCCCTTTACATTATTCAGTCAAAAGCAAGTTTGATTTTAAAATTGTTAGGTCTTTGCTAAAATTTCAACAAGATATTAACTATCAAAACAAACATGGTCGAACAGCTCTTCATCTAGCTTGTGCTAATATCAAAAGTACAGAACATAACAACTTGCTACTCATTGAGCTGATTAATGCTGGTGCGAATATAGCTTTACTTGATGATTTTGGTAAATTGCCAATTTATTATTATTTTCTAAGGAATAACTTTAAAGAATATTCCTTATTTAACAAAAGTCCTGGAGAAACAAAATCTAGTGATCATTTTATTTCAAATTTAGTTCAAGAAAGCAGGCACTGTTTTAATTCAGAAAGGCAAAATTTTATATTTGAGTACGCTTTGCGTTTAGGTGCTAAGCTTAATAGCGTGGATGAAAAAAAATTAACTCCTTTACATCATGCTTTTCGTAGTGATAATTTGGCGATGGCAGAGCGAATAATTCAATATGGGGGAGATATTAAAGCTCGTTCAATATTTGGAACTTTACCCATTTCTTATGTATTTGATGTTGAAATAATGGATAAATTTTACTTTTTTGATGAATCTGATGAGGATGTTAATCAACAAGATTCTTATGGTCTTACTATCTTACATTATGCCTATTACCTTGATATGCCTGCATTTATTATTCAGTATTTGCTTAATTTGGGGTGTGACCCCACAATAAGATCTGAAGAAGGAGGGGTTCCAATTAGTTACGGAATAAACGGTGTGAATGTTAAGGGTTTTGATTTTTTAATAAAAGAGACAGGGGGTATTAATCATCAAGATAAAGAGGGAAAAACATTATTACACAAGGTTTTGAAGGCGGATAATAAAGATGTGCTTATTTCAGGCTTGCTATCTATGGGAATAGATATAAATATTCAAGATAATAATGGACATACTGCATTTTATTTATACTTACTCGATAGCCACGCTAAAAGCTATAAAAAAGATGTAAGGAAAATAATAGAGTTGTTTACACATCATGGGGGAATTAAGTTGATAGAGGAAAGTAATATATTTGATTTACTACTTAAGTCACCAATGTTTAAGGGAGCGGAGCTCGTGCATTTATTGGCTCTATGTGGAAATGTAGGGGATATTGATCGTTTGCTAAATGAGAAAAAAATAGATTTAAATCTACCGGACTCAAAAGGCGAACTACCATTATGCTATGCCGCTATGAATAATCAATATGAAATGCTTAATTGCCTATTATCCAAAGGCGCTGATAAAACAAAAATCAGTAGTGATTTTTTCTTTTTTTGTCTTGATAGTTCTGTTCTAAAGCCTAGTATTCAAAGCTTTAAGCTAATTTTTGATGAAAGTAAATTATGCGCCCTTAATTATCAAGGACAAGATTTAGTTGGTTGTTCAATAGATAACGGCCTTAACCAGCATACAAAATATTTCACAGAATTAAACAGTGCTCAATTAGAAAATTTATTAGAATAATTTTGTATAGCTATGCTTGGCTTGCTAGCTATACAAAATCTACGCAGCTTACTTTCGTCTAATATTAATAAAGTACATGATGAGTAAGCAAATAGCTAGTCCATACCAAGTGATTGCGTATTCCATATGATCGTTGCGAATTTTATTTAAATTATTCGTATGTAATGGCTTTCCACCTTGAGGTAAATATTGGCTATTAATTTGCATTAAATAAAAATTATTTTCTGTGATTCCAAGTATCTTTTTTGCCATATCTAAATCAATTGTAAACCATATTTTATTTTTACAGTCATTTTCTGGGACCATAAATTTTCTATTTTCACCTTGTAATATAATTGCCTCAATTTGATGCTTTTGGTTCTTTTCCTTAAAGTGACTAATTTTATCTTTAGCACTTTGTGGTATCCAGCCTCTAGAAACTAGATATTTTTTACCATTATCTGCATTCAAAACCGACAGCATATAATATCCGTCCTTTTCGGGATTCGAGGTCCTACGTCCGTATACAAAAACACTGCTATTTTCTAAAAAATTACCGTTTATCATGATCTTAGAGTACAAAGCTTTATTATCTTCTGTTAATAAAACCGCTGGATTTTTTACATTATTTTCTATTTTATCGATGAATTTTAGTTTTTCCGATCTCCTATGTAACTGCCATGACCCTAGAGATATTAATGTTAAAAAAGTAAGGCAGACTAGGATAAGTGACGATAATTTTAGCTCGTAACCAGATATGGTAATGCTATTTTGCATATTATTTATGTTTATTTTAACTTTATTATCAAAGATACTAGTATATTTTGCAATAAATTTAAATTACTATTTCTAAATCCAATAAAATTAACTGAAAATTATCTTAATAATATTTGCAGGATATTGAGTTTTTGTATATCATTGAGAGGTAGATAAAAATAATAAATCAAGACAATATTGGCGGTATAAATTATGACATTAGATATCAAAGTTCCTGAAAGCGTAATATTGCAGCCTATAATCACCGTTTTTGGTGTTGGTGGAGCAGGTGGTAATGCGATTAACAACATGATTAAAGCAAGCCTTAAAGGTGCAAATTTTGTAGTAGCAAATACCGATGCACAAGCACTAAAATTTTCTGAAAGCGGGAATACGGTTCAGCTGGGCGCTTCATCAACCAAAGGACTTGGAGCTGGTGCAAATCCAGAGGTCGGTAAGCAGGCTGCTTTGGAAAGTGAAGAAGACATCAGGTCTCATCTAGAAGGAAGTAATATGGTTTTTATTACAGCTGGTATGGGCGGTGGCACTGGCACTGGGGCTTCACCAATTATTGCTAAAATAGCGAAAGAGCTTGGTATACTGACTGTGGGCGTAGTGACTAAGCCTTTTCTATTTGAAGGTTCAAAGCGCATGAAGTTTGCTGAAGAGGGGATAAAAGAGCTTCAGCCGCATGTGGATACATTGATTGTTATTCCAAATCAAAACCTATTCCGCATTGCTAATGAGAATACTACTTTTCAGGAGGCTTTCCGTATGGCCGACGATGTTTTGCATGCTGGTGTGCGCGGCGTGACGGACCTTATTACCTCTCCTGGTTTAGTAAATCTTGACTTTGCGGATATTAAAACTGTTATGGGAGAGAAGGGTAAAGCAATGATGGGAACCGGTGAGTCATCAGGCGAAGATCGTGCTATTAAGGCGGCAGAAGCAGCTATTGCAAATCCATTATTAGATCAAAATTCAATGTTTGGTGCTTGTGGTGTGTTGATTAATATCACTGGTGGTAAGGATATGACTCTTTATGAAGTCGATAGTGCTGCAAACCGCATCAGAGAAGAGGTTGGAGAAAGTGATGCTAATATTATTTTTGGCTCAACGTTTAATCCTGATCTGGAAGGCACAGTTCGTGTATCTGTTGTTGCAACTGGTATTGATCAAGAAAAAGCTGAAGAGCATAAATCTTCACATAGTCTTGTAGACGAAGATGATGAGTTGTTAAATGAGATGCAATCACCGCCAGAATTTAATGAATATAGTGGTGGAATTCAAAATAATGCAAATGAATTACAAGAAAATATTGATAATATGTCTCAACAAGTTGATCTGAATAATAGTTTTTTAAGTGAAGAGAATCAAATTCAAGAAGACCAGGTTGCTCCTCGTAAAGTTTCTCTATTTAAGCGGATGTGGAATTCTCTAATTTCTTCTGATAGTGAAGAGGTAGTAGTACGTAGTAATAATGCCAAGTCTTTAAGTCAGCAGCAAAACAAGAAAGAGAATAATTCGGCGGTAAAAGAGGCAGAAAGTTTTTTTAAAGAAAAGATGTAGACTGATTTAAAAATACTCTTTAGAACCATCATCACAAGCCATTCAAAGTTGGCGTGGTGATCCAGATCATTGATTACCAACATTAGATTATAGAAAAAACTCTCAAGGTACAACTTTTGCTGCGCCTTGAGAGTTTTTAATTTACCTTGCTTAATTTAGCTGCAAAGTAAAAGCAGATTATCCAATTCTGCTAAATCCAATTCTGCTAAATCCAATCCTGCTAAATTATTACCATCAGGCGCATAACTAGTGTATAAGCCATCATTTTCCAAAGCTTCGTGTATAAAATTTGGTAATTCTATGAAGTCACCGTTCTGTAATTTTATATGATTCTTAGGCGCTGTTCCTCCATAAGCCAGATTAACAACTGAAGAGGTCATTTTTGATAGTTCCTTTAAATCCATTTTGTCTATATCGGACACAGATTGAGAAAAATCACCCATGTTTGCCATTTTATTGCTTGTACCTGCTAATACTACAGAATTAGAAAAATAATCATCACCACTTGGAGACCTTTCTTTTGTAATAAAGTATTGATTACTAGAAATTTCACAAAAAGCGATGTATTTTTGGCATAAATCTGTTTCTTTTAAGTGTAAAGCAGATGAGCCATTCTTATATATATCAAATACGGGTTCATCATTAATCGAGAATGATATCAGCGATTCTGTGTGCGCTAGTAACGTAGTTGCAAATACCTTATTAGCATCTACGTCAGAGACTGATTTTGTTTCATTTTTTGTTTTGATGTTTAATCTGGAGATATTTGAGTTATTTAACTTATTAACATCTACATATTTTGCAACATCAATATTCTCAAGATTTATTTCCTCCTTTTTGCTCAAGAGATTGAAGAGTGAGTTATCACCATCCTTCTTTTCTATCTTTTCGTTAACAGTTGGAACATTGATAGTTAAATCACAAATCATTTTTGAACTTCCAGCTGCCTCCCAAATTTTACTATTTGAGTTGCCCTCTAATTCTAAAGAGAATATATTTTTGTTATTTTTATCAACGATTTCTATAGCTGTTTTAACCAATTCAAATTGAGCTGTTGTAGCTCCAGCAGATTCTATCTTAACATGCTTTATGCGAGATGATTCATTTGGAATATTTTCAATAACGGAGAAATGCTCGCCATCAAGTTGATTTGCAGTAATAGTTAGCACTCCGTCTTGAATTTTAACGTAATTTGCATCTATAATTTCAAAATCGTCATCTTCTGAAACGGTAATTTGATCAGATAGCTGTATCAATGATGATAAGTCTTTCGTTTCTAAATTTTTTGCTACATTAACCATCAATTTGCTATTGGTTTCTTTTGACTTTTCAACAGCTGCCTTTGTTATCTCCAGCAAAACTTGATCTCTGTATTCTTCTTCGGTAACGCGTTTTACTTTTCCGTCAACAAGCTGAGCTTGAGGTGTTTCGGCTGTAATATTTTTTATATTTACTTCGGTTATATTAGTTCCTTGATGTTTAACAATTTTGAGTATTTCTGGAACGTTCTTTTCATCTAAATGCACTCCATCTAAATTCAAACACGCAGTTTTCCTGTCGGTGCTATGATACTCAATAATAGTTTGATTTTTATATTCAATCGAGCCATAATCACTTAGCGAGTCCTCTAGATTTTGATTATTATTCTGAAAGGGTAGTGCAACAAGCCAAGATGGATTAGATTGTGAGCTTGGCTCCGAGTTTTTGCTTTTATTTTCAACTTCAATTGATGTTTGGTTAGAGTAATAATGTTGCTCTGGGTCAACATCTACATCTTTCGAATTATCTTGTGGCGCATTTTCAGAATCATCTTCAGAGAGGTCCTGGAATTCGCTTATTTCTGCTAACGTGCTTTTGCTTAGGTCTTCTTCTATGAATAATGATGCGTCTGGTGAAATATTTTTTAATAAATAAGTTATTGACTGATCTAAGAAAGATAAGCTCTCGTTGTCCGTTTCGTTTTCTGGTTTTGAGTTTATTAGCAAGTCGATACTAGCAAGGATTTGGCTAGCCTCATTTTTCTTCTCTTCGTCGGGTATTGATTCAATTAGATCAAAGCCACTTATTTCCTCATCCAATTCTTTATTCTTAAAGCGCTTTTTAAAATTACTACGTAATTGCTTTAAATCAGTGATTTTTCTGGTTCGCTCTTGTAAATCAGCCCCATAAGTTGCGCTGTTAGTATACTCAGTATTAAGTTTATTATCATCTTCTAGTTTCGGCAAATCTTCTTTTTTTCTCTCGGTTTTTTTAGAAGATAGGTCTTTAGACTGTTTATCTAATATTTTTTTTAGATTATTAGGAAGTCTATTTAGTGCTTCTTCGTAGCTCTCCCATGCCTGAAAAGCCGTTTTTTTACTGTTGTGTTCTGAGGTGTTTTCTATGCTAGAAGTTGATGAAAATAACGTTGAACCTGTAAGAAGTTCGATGTTTTCAGTGCTATTTTCACTTCTCTCTTCTTCAGCAGCTTTCTCTTCAGCAGCTATTCTCTTCTCTTCAGCAGCTTTCTCTTCAGCAGCTTTCTCTTCAGCAGCTTTCTCTTCAGCAGCTATTCTCTTCTCTTCAGCAGCTATTCTCTTCTCTTCTTCAGCAGCTAGTCTCTTCTCTTCTTCAGCAGCTAGTCTCTTCTCTTCTTCAGCAGCTATTCTCTTCTCTTCAGCTAGTCTAGCTTCTAAGGCGTCTGCACGTTTATTAGATTCAGCTCTTCTCTTCTCTTCAGTAGCTTTCTTTTCAGCAGCTAGTCTCTCTTCTTCGGCAGCTTTCTCTTCAGCAGCTTTCTCTTCAGCAGCTTTCTCTTCAGCAGCTAGTCTCGCTTGGTTAGCTTCTAAGGCGTCTGCACGTTTATTAGATTCAGCTATTCTCTTGTCTTTAGCTAGTCTCTTCTCTTCAGCAGCTTTCTCTTCGGCTAGTCTCTTCTCTTTAGCAGCTTTCTCTTCGGCTAGTCTCTTCTCTTCAGCTAGTCTCTTCTCTTCAGCAGCTGTGTTATCTCCCCAAAAGAAGCTAGTCCAGCTTGTCGCGTATTCCCAAGCCTTTGTCAATAAACCTTTATCTTCACTAGCATCAGCTTGCGAAAGACCTTGATTCTGGTTACGTCCCGCCTCTAAGTCAGGATCTTGATTAGAATTTTCGCTATTGTTTGTTTTCCAAAAAGGGCTCAATATTTTGTTAATAAAACTCCACATAATAATCTCTCCTAATAATTTATATTAAAAATAATTAAACGTATTATAAACTAAAAGGTTTATAATATCAACCTTTTAGTTAATATAAATTGGTATTTTGTATTAAGTTAGATTTTATAAAGAATTGATTAATTGATTTATTATTAAGAATTTGATTTGCATCAACAGTTGATTTTAGGCGACATCACCATTGCCCGCAAGAAAGAGAAAACGACCATGATGACCTAGATGTTATCTGTCAATGCCTCAAGCTCTATGGTTAAATTAATACCGACAGAAATCAATAAAATCTATGATCCATCGTTTCCTAATAAACTAATGGGCATGGGAAGTTCAGTAGTTTTTAGCGCTTCGTTAAGTTGATGACTCATTAGTTGTTGAGATAAAGACTGACTGGTTTTATTTAAATTTTCTATGGCTTCTAATAGAGTTGCTTGATTGTGTTCAATTTGAGTTAATCGTTGATTAGTTGATTCTTCCCGAATATTGGGCATAGGGTCATTAAAGTCAGAATTCAAACTACAGGCTGATTGCGACCTAGAAAAAGGAAAATTACTCTGATCATCATTAAAATCAGAATTCAAACTACAGACTGATTGCGACCTAGAAAAAGGAAAATTATTCTGATCATCATTAAAGTCAGAATTCAAACTACAGACCGATGATGATCTAGAAAGAGATTTTTCGGTTAAAGTCTGAGTAAAACTATCATAGCTTTGTAAATGTGGATTATTTTGCATTATATGTGGATTTGCATGGGCTATGTTAAGCAATGGGTCAACTGGTAGGGATAAATCATAATCACTATCTGGCACTGTGTTTAGAAATCTTCTAACAGGCTCGCTATTAGGTAATTGATCAACAGAAATATCATGCTCAGATCCATCTTCTCCAATTAAAGAAACTATCCCTTTTCCTGCTTTAACAACAATTTTAGCAACTGCGCCAATTTCAAATTTCTCTTCCGGTAAAGACCCAAGAAAACCTCCGAGAATTTCAGTAGATGTATGCGATACTTCTACCATTTTTTCAGCAACTTTACTTTCGCCATTTCTCCCAGTGAAATTTTGAACTAAACTTGTTTCTCGACCAGAGCATGAAATGTCGGCAATGTTTTTTTTTACTTTTATTACTGTAATTAGATTGCCGTCTTTGTCAAATTGCTGTGTTGTTTCAGTGGAGTGGTCTTGGTGGACTTCGGCTTTATCTTCGTCTGTTGATTGTTGCTTCTGGCGCGAGATATTGCAGCTGCAAAGTGCTGTTATTCCAGCGATTAAGGAAGTAGCTCCTGATAGTGAAGCTACGGTAATGGCAACTATTGCTATTGTGGTTGGTTCCATAAAATGTCCTATATTTTATAATAAATCCATATTAAGCACTCTTGTGCAACAATATTTTATTGCGCGAAAGCTATCTTTTAGTAGATATAATTATTGTACCCTAATGATTAACTTATTATTAATTTATAAAGCAAATATTCATTCCTCAATATTAATCGTGATATAGTTATCACATAGAAACTAGTGTGTGTTTACGTGAGTGATGAGAGAATAATTTCAATAAACCGTTAACGTGAATAGGCTTATTATTTTTTGTCATTTAACAAGAATAAAAACCCCACCATAGCAATTAAGCACCCTGCGGGAATGACTGATAGAGAGTAAATAAAAGTATTAGCCGAGTATAGAGCAACGCCTTGTTCGTTGATTTCTCCTTGCCAATTACTAGCAAATAAATAGCCAATTATATTATGAAAGACATAACCAAATGACATATTAATACAGTTAATAATAGAGATAGCTAAACCAGATGAAGAGGAGTCCACTTCAGAACTTGCGGCGCTAAAGACTAAAACTTGGTAGCAACATAGAACACCAAGTCCAAACATCAGTAAAATTAAAGGAATCATTGAAAATGAGGGCATTAAAAACAACAGCCCAAATATAGCAATAGTTAGCAATGAAGTTATAAAGATCATGATGTCATTAGAGTTTATCATTGTTGCAAAAAAGACCAGTATAGGCCCGCCGCAACACATGCCAAAATAAACGTACATTATAATCATTGAACTATCAATTAATGAAAACCCAAAAATTTGATTAAACATTGGCACAGCCCAAACATCAGCAAATCCTTCAAGTGCTCCAACCATTAGGCCACCACAAATACCAATTAGCATGAGGCGGTAATTTAAAGTCACCCGTAATAATTGTTCTAATATTTTAGATTTTTGGTTAATGTGTTCGGATTTATCCATAATATTACCAAACAGCATAATTAAAAGACCAATTGATGCAATAATAACTGTCACAAACATTAAGACATTTGGTGCCCCATACCATTGAAAAAATATCACTAATGGGGTGGTGCTAAATACGGCGCCAGTTAGTCCGAATGTAAATGATAAACCAATTAGCATTGCATGATACTCTTCATCAAAGAAAGTTTTAATAATTTTTGCAATAGATAAAAACGCAATACCAGAACCAAATCCAGTTAAAAACCTAGATAATAATAGACAATTCCAACTGTCTGTAGTAATAAATACATACGATCCAGTGGCGGTAAGAAGGATAGCTGCAGCAGTTACCAAATGGTAGCTAAGTCGGTCAAGCATTAAACCAAGAGGAATTTGTGAAATACCATATCCAAGATAGTAATAAGCTGATAAAGAGCTAAACATTGCAGCATCAATGGTAAATTTTGCCATTATATCTTCGCGCAAAATTCCTACTGAGAGTCGTAAAATAAATTGCAGAGCAAAGAATATATTTGCAAGGCACCACAATAACACAGGTTTTTTCGATGGGTTGTTTAGCATATTAAAGCAAAAAAGGTGTAACTATTATCTTATCCAGATCAAATAATACATAACCCATACCCCCAATGTCAATCCTATTATTATAAAATGGAAAATAACCTTGATTATTAGTAATTTTTTTCTATTCTAAGGATCAATCGCAGTAACTTAATAAAAATAAAATGACCAAAAATCAAGGCGCTATAAAATTATTCTCGCCGCGTAAAAAAATACAAAAATCACCTAATTTAA
>Ga0190276_108_pt1 | contig 32360 bp, 20 predicted proteins | sample MCH_20Endo_J9_FD_131022 | JGI IMG/M metagenome (GOLD analysis project Ga0190276, IMG submission 131022) | Enriched cells of marine protists from Biology Centre CAS, Ceske Budejovice, Czech Republic - MCH_20Endo_J9 | ecosystem: Environmental > Aquatic > Marine > Unclassified | place: Czech Republic... | reverse complement strand
TTTTTATACCCTTTTTTAGCATACTCCCACCTGCAGCTTGGAATCTGTTTTTTTCAGCAACTAACATCATGTTCAAATCTTCACGTCTTTGCACTAATTGAAACAGCTCCATATCTTTTGCAGATTGAGGAAGAAAGATATTTAAATCATGTCCACGCTCATGTCCATATTTTGCTAATGCCTTAGCATCTAGCGCATCAGTCTTTGCAGCATTACCAAAGGAACGAAGAAAATTTTTACCTTCCTAGAATCAGCTCTGTGTACTTTATAATCAGATTCTAACATATTTTTTATCTTACAACGGATACTAAAAATTGACTCATTATTAAGAAAATACTCAGGTTATAAATCTGTATCGTCTTACTCTATTAATGAATCACTACCTAGCTCTGTTACTAAATCTTCAAATACCAAAGTTGTATAAGGAGTAATACAACTTTCTATATCACTATAATCAATAAAACGTCTACAGTGAATTAAAATATCCTTGTTAATAAAATATTGTGGTGATTCTCCATAAATTGTTTGAACTAATTCTTTATTATTCTGCACAAACTCATCTAAACAAGTATAATCCCTACCATGATCTCTAGATAATATACCATTGCAAATTGCTTTAAAATAAAGCTTTTTAGCTTTTTCTACATTATTACGAGAAAATAACTGTCCTAATTTATTCCTTAATTGCGCTTCGCTAATATGCTCATTTACCCCCAAATCACTACTAGCACCGTACCACAGGCCTTCTGCAGACAAATCCATTACTTTACCTAAAGGTAGTTTATTACTAATCTCCGCATTCAAGAAAGCCTCCTTACTATCTGGCAATACTACTAAATTAGTATAAGCTTGCAATAATTTTACATCTGATTCTGAATCATCTATATGATGAATGCAACGTAGTAAAATATCTTCATCCCTAAAAAATTCAGGATGATGTTCAAAAGTTTTTTGTACAATATCAGGTTTAATTTTTAAAAATTCATCGAGGCAATCATAATATCTTTTGTTTATAGCCACCGAATTAATTCCTCGGCAAATAGAATCAAGGAACAAAATATTAGCCGCTTCTATTTTGTTTTTTATATTTTCATCTTGAACTAATTTATTTTTAAAATTATCCTCATTTGCATACCATTTAGCAGAAGACCATTTTCCTTTAGATGAATAGCTACATACATTTTTCAAATTTTTCTTGAGGGACTCAGATATTTCTTCTTCATAATTTTCTAATTTGTTATCAATCACTGTTATATAATAACCTAAAAATTTATTATAGTTACTTAACTCAGGTATTTCATTATAACAGTGCATTAATATATCAGGATTAACAAAGAAATTGGGGCAATGGTTGGAAATTCTTCCTACTATACCAGAATACTGTGCTATAAATTCATCTAAACAATCATAATTTTTTGTTCCTATCTGCAAGCTAATGCCTCGGCATATTTCTTGAAAACATAGTTTTTTTGCGATTTCTACGGTTTTGCCTGAAGATAAATCTTCACCCAAAAATTCTTTTAATTGAGCTATATCAATATAATATTTAATCCCCTCTTCATCTATTTTTTCATATTGACTTAACGGATAATTTTTATCCCAATGATTTTTTTCTGCTAATTCTCTTATAGTCTTCAAATGTGGTAAAGATTTTGCAATTTGAGCAAACAATTCTTGATCTTTTACTAAATGGGCTCCTTTATATTTAGTTAATGTTTTGGTATATAAATCAAAGAATTTTTGTTTTTGACTATGGTCAATATACTGACAACAACGTAATAATATATCGATATCTTGAAAGAATTCTGGCTTGTGTTGAATTATGTCCTGTATAGCCTCCCTATGCGATTCTCCAAATTGAAACAAGCAATTATATTTTCTCTCATGCATTGGTTTTTGAGTTATTCCAGTGCAAATTGCTTTGAAACAAGCTCTCATAATCAGATTTATATTTTGCGGATTATATTTAATACCAGATATTTTATCATTAATGAATTTGTATAGTAGATCATTTATGTGTCCCTCAACACCCCAATTGCCAAATAGCGATGGTTTACTTACCAATATACCCGATCTCCAATCATCATTAGCAGATAATCTCTCTATATTTTCTAGAGTTTTTAATACTTCAGGATTTGATTCCATTAAAATTTCATCTTTAATATCACTTTGGAAATCTGAATAATTTACAATATTTTGTTTTAATAAAGCTTTATAATTTTTTGCAAATTTAAATATATCAGGATTATCATCGACTTTAGCACAATACGATAAAATATTAACATCTATAAAATATTCAGGGTGTGCAGTAAAAACCTCTTGTACTATACCAGGATTATTTTCAATAAATTTATCTAGACAATTATATTTTCTACTTTTGACATCAACAGAGCTAATTCCTAAACAAATAGCTTCAAAACACAAAAATTTTAATGTTTTTTGTTCATCATTAGATAATTGACTTTTTGTAAATGCTTGTTCAATATACCCTTTTGCTCCCCAATCTCCTGCAATTGACGCACCTCCTATTACAGCGCCGGAACTCCAATTATCTGCTGCCGATTGTGTGGCAACGTTGTCTAAAATAGTAGCTGTTGCATATATAATATCAGCTTTAAATATATCATAAATCCCCTTAGTGGATAAAATTTTATTACAAACAGGTTTTAATATAGGCAACACTTCACATTTTGTAGGATCGGCCATCATCTGAGAAATTGCTTTATAAGCTAAAGATTTATACTTATACCCTGCAAAATCTTGGGTGGAAACGTTATTTTTGGCATAAAAATTCTGCGACTGTTTTGATAATTTACAAATATTTTTCATAATATTTTTATCATTTTCTATCAGAGTGTACTTCATTTCCAATATTGTAGCTTGAACTTTTTGCTCGCTTTGTTTAAAATTTAACTTATTAAAACTATATGCCATTCTCTGTAAAGGTTTAATAATATCCACATTATTAAACCTTTCATATAGATCTTGTAAAAGTTCAACAGCTCTTTTATTATTATATAAAGCTTTATCATACTCTTCTAGCTTATTATAAATATAAGCAACATACTCATAACACCTAGCTATTTCTTTATAGCTAGTTGGGTAAAATTTTTGATATAACCCCAAAACATTAGTATAATATACGATTGCTTCCTCATTCATACCTAATTCTGCATAAACCTCAGCTAGTTTATTTTCTGTCTTTAGTATTTCAGGGTGAAAACTATTGTTATACATATCTTTTCTAATATCTAAAGAAGTTTTATATGCCTCCAAAGCCTTTTCAGGTAAATCTAATTTTCTATAAGCTAATGCAATATTATTTAAAAATTTTGCCTTATCATCTGAATACGCTTCATTACTCATTGTATCCAAAATACTCTTAGCCTGTTTATAACAATCCAATGCGTCTTTATGGTTTTCTAACATTAATTGTATATTACCAGCTAAATTATGGCACCTGGCCACTTTAATATTTTTATCACCGCCAAGATCTTCATATTTTTTTATTGCTTTTTCACAAAAAATCAGGGCTTCATTAAATCTACGAACATAATAAAATAATCTACCATTCTCATACAAAGCATCAGCTATTACATTGTCATATGCAGTTATTCCTTTATCATAAAACTGTAATATTTTATCGACTTCAATCAGACCTTTATCATACTCTCCCTGTGCACAATATGTTTGGGTAATTTTACAATTCTCTTCCAAACACCTGATATCTTCAGCTCCGTACAATTCTTCAAAAATATTTAATGCCTTTTGGTGGTTAACTAATTCCAAATCATAGTTCCTAAAAACTATTTGTTCATATTGAGCCATATGTTGGTATATTACAGCTAACTCATCAGTGCCAATAAAATTATGATTTTCCAGTAAATATTTTACATAAGGGTAAAACGTTTCTGCTTCTTGCCAATCAGAATCACAATCTGCTGTAATTTTCGGAATTGAGAATAACATATTATGAATTAATGTATCCTCTAATTCTTTTTTAGTCATAACATTCGAATTATTGTAATCCATAATATTAGACTTGACCACTCCATGTAATTTAATACCTTTATTTTCAGCGCTATCCTGCACTAGTTCAATTAATGAAAGTGCCTTTAACTTTTCTGTTGCTTCTAGTAAACGTTCATCGCAAATATCCGCAGCTTTTTGTAATACCTTAAGGTTAATAAAATTAGGATCTAAGTACGCAGCATAACGTAATAAATTAAAAGATATTTTGCTATCACTCAATAATTCTTTGAACAATAACTCATCCCTTTCTTTCTCTGTGGTATTTTTAAAATTATCAATATACTGCTCTATACTCTGTTCAATATCAACATTTTGATCTAGTTGCTTCCTTTTTAAAATATCTGTAACTCTTGATAGTTTACTCGGCAAAATAGAACCACTCTTAAGTAATAATATGCTAACTAAATCGGCAATTTGTTGTGAAGTGCTACTTATTTTCAAATACTCAGCAAGATAACGTTTAGCTTCATATTGTGTATAAGGTTTAAGCTTAATGTTTTGAACATCATCAGACATTACAGAGCTATCTTTACTAGTCATTAAAACTTGTATTGGCAAATCTATAATATCCTTTAGATATTTTGCTATGTCCGTACTTTTATCAACATTATCAAAGATGAACAATATTTTTTTATCGCGTTCAGTAATCCTACTATTAACTAAACTCATTAAGTGATTCATATCTAATGACGATGTAGAATCAGTTAATACATTAGACTCATTATCTCCTACAAAATTTTTTCCAATAAAGCTATTTATATTAAACCCTAACTCTTCCGCTAAAGACCTATACTCAGATTCAATACCATCATTTGTACCCTTAAACCAACGAATTAAAACATTTTCTTGCCCTTTAAAACGATGGGCATATTCATTTATTGCGGCAGTTTTACCTGTTCCAGTAAAACCACTAATCAATACTAACTTATGTGTTTTAAATATTTCATCTATTTTTCTAAATACCTTTTCCCTGCCAATAAAATTTACAGGTCTTGTGGGCAATTTACTATATTTTGTAATCATATCTAACTCATATATTTTTCTTACTTTATACATTTCCACAGCATCTTCTAAATCAGGACAATACTCTAAAATCAACTTTATTTTATTGATTAATTTAAAATTAGCATCAGTAACTATAAATTGTTTGCTATCTACTAATTTATAATTTTTTACCAACAATAGAAGGGCTTTTTTAACAGAATCTGGTACATCTAATTTACTTATATTTCTACTTTTAATCCTTTTCAGAAGTTTTGATACAGTTCCTTCAACAATCGGTATCTTTAATTGGCTTTCATTAAAATCAGTGATTTTGTATTTTGCATCAAAACTCATCAAAAATTTATCCTTTGCACTATTGGGTATTATTTGTTTATAACCTTTATCACTACTATTAAAATCTAGGTATTTAAAGCTTTTTACGATTTGCATCACATTTGCATCACCACGACAAAATGCAATTAAAATACCAAGCATTGATTTAACGGTCTCTCCTGGGAAAAATTTTGATACTATAGCAGCAGAAGGCCTAGCTAACAAATTACCAACTGAGTTTGGAATTAAGGGCAAGTAAGTAAAAAGACTTTTTACCCCCTCTTGTATGGAAGAATCAACATTATAACTTTTGTACTCAATCAATGGCCAGTTTTGGACTTGTTTACATTTTTTTGATCGACCTGTTTCCATGTCAAAACATTCTATTATTGGATCTAAAAAATGACCGTTCAAACTTAAAAAAGTATATGCATAATTTTCTTTTTCTTTAAACAATTCTCTCATTTTGTTAATAATATCCAAATTTTTTACTATTTTTGTACAAGTATTAATTAATTGTCCACGAGCATTTTGCTCCCCATACTCTAGCATATCCGATAAAATACTATCAGCTTTTTGAACAGGATGATCTATTTTAGGGTGTAATCTAAAAACGTTACCAGTGACTTGCCTGTTACATGAATTTACCAAATTGGGAGCAGAAAGATATATCTTTAGATTTAGTTTTTTAGTATCAAAAGATTCATTAGGATTTATATTTGACTTAAAATTAGACAAATGATCACCAGTACCTGGACTATCAAAAGTTACCGCAGCAACATCCGTATAATCAAATTCTGTATGGCAAAAATATATACTTAATTCTGATAACCAAGCTCCCAAAGAATGGCCTGTAAACGATAATTTATAATCTCGCTCTGAATGCTCATTTAAACTTTTTAATATTTCTAATACAGTCTCAGTGGATTCATAAGCAGCCATTTGCTGAACACCTATCTCACCATTAAGGATTTCTGCAAAGTCAGCCTTTAGCGATTTATCTTTATCAAACAATGACCCTAAAACTATGTTAGTACCCCTATGTGCCAGCACTGCATGATTATCTTTCTCATTGATGTACAAAGCACTATAATAATCATCTGAAAATTCAGGGGCAAAAACCGTATGCACTATCCAATTCTCTAAATAATCATTATACTTGGATTTTACATCATCTTCAGGAAAACATAACATATCCCCAGGTTCAAACGAAGAATAAACACACGCGCTCAAAAGTGAATGCATGAAATCCGAAGGATTATAAGGTTTTTCAAGGTCTAATTGGCTAATTTTTGGCATGGCTTTACTTGATATTTACATTGCTTTTAATACTGTTTAAAAATTAAATCTAAAGTTTATTTATCTAAGTATTAAGCAAATAAATATTATTTGCAAGTAAAAATTTTAAGTCATATTCATATTATTAGTAAATTATGATATAAAAATACTTACAAGGGCACTAAAATTTATTCGAAACAAAGTAAGATATACTGGAACTTAATATATCACAAGCAAGAACTAACCTACCAACTGGGATTCTATTAACACCAGATTCATATTTAGCTAATTGCTGCTGGGTAATACCAATTTCCTCTGCTAATTCTGCTCGCGATATTTGTAAAATACTACGACGATTCATAATACGTATGCCAATAATTTTATTTAATCTGTCTAGATATAAGTTTTTATTTTTTTTCGAATTATTCATGAATATAACCTCAATTTATTGTTTGTTACGAAGTTATATTTTGACAGCAAATTTTATATTAAACAACCCGTAATTTTAACGGGGTTTTGGGATTTTTTTGCATTAAAATGATAATGTTTTTCGGAGGGTTAAATAATCAACACCCCACATTTTTACTTTCTGATATTCTAAAATTGATTTATATCCTAAACCATCAAATAAATTTATAGATGGTCCATTTGACATCATAATGTTCGCATAAATATAATCTATGCCCAGATATAATTTTGCATAGTTTTCTAGAATTAAAATAATAGACTTTGCAAAACCTTGCCTTCTATGCTCGGGTAAAATAGCTAAATATATTTCTACCCCAGAAATATATTTATTCTTAAAAGATTGTATTCCGCCTCTTCCTATAAGTTGCTTATTTTGATAAAACAACCAACATAAGGCGAATTCACTTGTCAGATCTAAATGCAAATATGTGTCGGTATATTTACCACAAACATTTTTTAACAAATTACGATCCCAAGTACCTGAGTGCCTTATAAATGGAAAAATATCAGAATTATTTACTACTTTAATAATTGCTTTTTTGTGGCCTGCAGTATTACAGAAGGCCACAAAATTGATATCACTATTATTAAAATTTAGGTTTTGCAGCATATTTATTATTTATATATATTAAAAATAAAATATGAATAACTGCACCAATTATTGCACCTTCAATTTGAGAGTCTAAAAAACTATTCCACCAAAATGTAACTAATGATGATAATATTACACCAATTAAAAATATTCCGTTCCCAAAAGTTTTTCCGTATAGAGCTAACACAAAAGGTATCAGTATAGTAGGCATCCAGAAGCTAAATGCATACGACATTATATCAATAATGTTATCAAAACTATGCGCTATATAAAATGAAACTAAGCCAATCGCAAAAGTAGAAATTCGCGCATATTTAATTTTTACTCTTTCCGACATAGAACCACATAGATAACCCATAATATCAGAAACAAATGTTACGCCTATAATATGCAAATCAGAATCAGCAGATGACATCACAGCTGCTAAAAATGAACAAATAATTAGCCCTTTTAATCCAACTATTAAGAATTTATTGATAAAAAATGTTAGCGCTATTTGAGAATCAATGTTGGGCAATATATTATGCAAGCATATGCCTATTATTCCAATCAAAGTAAAATGGACTAAAGACATATAACCAGAATATGTATTAGATTTAATCGCTTGCTCCGTATTTTTTGAAATTAAAAGCCTTTGTATGTAAGAAGGATCAAGAGAAGAAAATAATAATATAATAAATAATGAAGAGTATTTCACCGTATTTTCACCATACTCAACATGGCTATAAAACAGATTATTGATACCGAATCCTAATGAAGAAAAATCTGCATAATAAACACTTACTATAAATAATAGAGGTATACAGACGATTATAAATAAATACTGAAATACATCAGTAAAAACCACAGACTTAATACCACCGAAAGAAGAATAACTTAATATAATAAATGCACCAATTGCAGAACTTAGTAAGAGTGGTATCTCAAAAATTGAATTTAACACATGACCAAAGGCAAAAATTTGACTACCTACACTGCCTGTCGAAACCAAAATAGTAAAAACAGACGTTAGTACTTGACCGGGTTTACCATAAACTCTGTGCATTACATCACTAACAGATAAACAACCATAAAAAATAGCAATAAATACCCCCCCCCCTTCTCCTATAACCTTTGCGCATAGTCCATAAGTTGAACCACCACCAATTACAGTGGCAAAAAGGGTAGCTGTTAATACCGTGGTGCTATAATTTCGTTTAGATATAGGGTATTCACTAAAAGTCATTATATCTTTTCCCGAGTATATCCCCATCACTAATGTAGAAATTAAAAATAAACTTACTATAAAACAATCAATCATCAGATCACCTCTCTTATTTTGTTTTTTGAATGAAGGCCCATTTTCCTTTTGGCATCAATAATATAGCCTTCCACTGTTCTACTACTGATACCTAACTTACTAGCAATCTCTTTCATTGAAAGTCCATCACTATATAACTTAACACTTTCCCATTCGCGTTTACACAACTGAATAAGCAAATCTTTATTATATAAAAATACTTTTGAAAATTTAATTCGCTCCAAATCTTGTTTATATTGTTCGTATTTATGCACAACATTATCGCTACTGATAATACTATTTTTAATGTCATTATCTATATTGATTAATGGAACATTTTTGTACAGCAAATCAGAAAATTCATTTCTAAAGTGCATTAAAAAATTTTCAAAACCATCTTCATTATTAATATAAAAATTTATTAAATCCAAAGATTCTTTTGTGCCTCCAAAATGAAAAATTTCTAAAAAATCTCCCTGTACTTTATATATATCCAACGAATTCCAAATACCATTGCTATGCATATGCTTTAAAACCTTGTTATGATTCATCATTGAACCAGAAATGATATATTTAAGTATACCACTATTGACTTTATCAATAACGGTTACATATCCGTCGTGTCTTTGGTTTTCAAATTCTTTTAATTTATCACTTCAGCTTCATCACTAATTTGGATCTCTATATTAAACTTTCTGCCGTCTTCACCTTCTGCTTTAATATCTAAAATAGATAACTTATCTTCTTTAAAGCTTTTTTGGTTATAAGAGTTTAGTCACGTAATTTCCTTTACTTTATCTTCCTTACTCACAATAGAATTAATTAATGAAAGCAGCAAATCCTTATTCTCTTCAACGCCAAAAATCTTTTTAAACGCTAAATCTACCCTTGGATTAATATCGCTCATCTTTGTACCTTGTCTTTTAACTAGTAATTATTTTGAATAATATAACCTATCTTGCTCAAAATTACTAGCTAACATTTGTTTTCCACTTTTTCTTGACTTCGGATAAATTTCATACGTTAACAAGTTGTAAAGATGAGGCAACAAAAACAGTTGATTGTTATTATAATCGTAAATCGTTAATAATATTTCTATCTAAATGCAAGATAACTTCTTTTAATAATTTTATGCTATTATCATAATCATTTCTATCAATAATACCAATATGGCTGTGCGCGTATCTGACAGGTATCCCTATATTCACAGCAGGCATACCTTTGCCTGCTGATTGTAAACATGAAGCATCTTGTCCATAAGATAGCTCCAATTCCCATTGAATTGGAATAGTATTCTTTTTTGAGATTTCTCCTAATGCATGCACTAGATTTTGATTAGGCATCATGCTTCCATCATAAATAAATATAGCTGGTCCGAGGCCCAATTTTGGTATAGAATTTTTTGTAAATTGTGTTGGATAATCTCTTGCAATTCCAGCTTCTATATTGATTACTATATTTGGCTTTAATGACTCATAAACAACCTTGGAGCCTCTCATTCCTAATTCTTCTTGCACTGTAGCTGCAAAAACTACATTAATTTTACTTAGCAATTTCGGATCGTTATTAATTATTCTGATAAGATCTAATATAATTGCAAGACCAACTCTATCATCAAAGGCCTTTGCTGCATATCTTGTTTCTGACAATTTTTGAAATTTAAAATCTGGTATTACAGCAAGACCAGGTCTTATACCTAAATCAATTAATTCTTTTTTTGATAGCCCAGTATCCAAAAATAACATGTTTTTATTTGCAATAGGGGATTTAGTAAAATCACTTAACACATGAGGAGCATCCATCCCACTAACCGCAGTTATATATTGACCATCCGGAGTTCTAATAACCCATTTTTGACTCCACAATACATGATCCATCCACCCACCAAGCGGCACAACTCTTATAAAGCCATCATCATCAATTTCACTGGTTATAAAGCCTACTTCATCCATGTGGGCCATTACTAACAGGGTGGGCTTTGTTTCGGAGTGCGTGGTAAATTTACCTATTAAATTACCCATTCCATCAATTTCGTACTGAATTTTATTCTCTGTCCAATATTTAGACAATATTTCTCTTACATCTCCCTCAAAACCACTAACACCGTAGGCATTGCAAAGCTTTTTTAAATTTTCTAAGCTTGTATCAGCATAAACTGAATTAGACGAAATCAACAATAAATAAAAGTACATTAATATCGTTTTTAAAGAAAAAAATTTCATATCATCACCCTATATTTTGTTTCATATTCTGGATTATTATATTTCTACTACATCTGATTTAAATATGCAACTCTTGCGTAAGGTAAATAATCTAAATATTACACACCACAAAAAGCACTAGTTATGCCAATGCCCAGATTAAATGTAACAAGACATACAGGAGACAACACCTATAATAAAACGAGCGAACAAATAACAAATTTACAGCTAAAAATGGGACTGGGTATTACTCTAATTTCATATCGTTCTAGCTATATATTAGAGGGTTTTTTTACAAGGCCCAGTACACAAAGAAATAGCATATTTTTCTGCATTTGTAAAAAAGTGGATAATTGTATTTGGATATGATAATGTGTTTTTGTTTACAGATAATTCAGGAAAGCCTGCATCTGAGATGCCTTGTCCAGTATATTTTAAGATAGATTCTTTTATAGTCCAGATTTGATAAAATCTTTTGATAGAATTTTTTTCTAAAACCCATTTTATTTCTTTTTGAGAAGAAAAAAAATTAAGTAGAGGTAGATAATCAATGTTTGTATCCATAAATTCAATATCGATTCCTATTTCATTTATAAACGATATTCCAATCAGACACAGATCTTTTGAGTGAGATATATTAAAAAAAACTAATCCATCGCTTAAATAAGGCTTGCCATTGACTCCATACTTAAAATTTATAGATGAAATATCTTTGTTTAAAATAGATGCTAAAGCAAATTTTAAAAAAACCCTGCTAATAACAAATTTTTTTGCATATTCTAAATTACTAAATTTCTTACATTTAGAATATTCTTCATTGTTTAAAAAAAGAATTAAAAATTTATAATCATCGCAGCTTAAATTTGAAATATATAGAGTATATAATAGGCAGTTTATGCCGCTCTTATTTATTGTTTTTACTCTGTTCTGAAATATATCTAATAATTTCATGTGTATAAACTCTTAAAAAAAAATGTCCTCCATTTTGAAAATTGATCAAATTTACGTGGGGACAAAAGTTAATCCACTCTGCTATTTTAGAGTGATCTATAAGTTCGTCGTCTTGTGCATTAAATATTAAAGCCTTTCCTTCAAATTTTTTTACTTCACTAAATTGATGACTAGCACATAGCAGTAAATCATTTTTTAATATTTTAACAAATGGATTCAAAGCTTCAGCAAACTCATTTGTATTAGAGAGATCAGGATAGTAATTTTGAATCATCCACTCTAATAAATCTTCTTTGCATGCCCGCTGAGAAAATGCTTCTATATTCCAAAATAGAGGAGCTTCCAAGCCTGAAAGACACAAAAGAAGAGGTTTCTTCGTTAACAAAGCGCTAACATGAAAAGCTAACATAGCTCCCATACTATGACCAAATAATATAAAATTAGAATCTTTAGAATATTTAGAAATTGTTTGAGCAATAAATGTAGAAATATTATTAAAATTGGGTTCAAGTTGAGTGTGACTTAAAAATGACCTCCCGGGTAATTGGATAGGGCATAATTGTATATGCTGAGGCAAATGTTGTTTCCAAGGCAAAAAAAATTCAGCGTTCCCACCCGCATGATGTAAACAAAAAAGTTTAGTTTTATCACTTGATGCATCTTTAAAATAATAATCAATATCTTTCATATGAGTTATTCTTTAGCTTCAATTTTTTGAATGAATAAACGTAATGTAGGGTATTCATAAAAATCTGTTAGATTGACTTTCTTGTCTAATCGTTTGTTGAGCAAGTTAAGACATTGTATGGCTAAGAATGAAGTACCACCTATATCAAAAAAATTTAAATCTATGTCTGCATCTTTACAACCTAAAATTTCTTTCCAAACTTCTGTTACAATCTCTTTTACACTATTTTTTGAAATGTTTTCTTGATACAACTTAACCTCCTCAACCGTATCCGTGATATATGCTGTTTTTTTAAATATATCTGATGCGCTTAAATGCTTGAGTAAACAGATAGGGTTATTACCCTGGTAGCTTCTCAATATCGCATGTACGTTGGTTCCACCAATACCTAATGAAGTTACACCAGATACTATTTGATCCTTCTCTGATAACAAAGGGTCTTTCAAAATATTTATTATTTTTTGATAAGGTAAAATCAAAGGGTTGATTTCTTGAAAATTTAAAGTGTGAGGAATTGTTTTATTGTATAAACAAAGAATAGTTTTTATTAAGCTTGCAATTCCAGAAGCAGCATCTAAATGCCCTATATGAGGTTTAACTGAAGATAAAGCCAACCTGTTTTTTTTGCTCTTGTAAACATCATAAATTGCGCGCACTTCAATAGGATCACCTAATTTGGTTCCGGTTCCATGCCCCTCTATGAAATCAATATCATCAACATTAAATCCAGATTCCTCTAGACATTCATTTAATACCTGTTTCTGAGATAAATAACTCGGAGCTGTAAAACCTACTTTATTCTTTCCATCGTTATTAGATCTGGAAGCTGAAATAATCGCAAATATGGTGTTATTATCATTCAGAGCATCTTCTAAACGCTTTAATACAACAACACCGGCACCATCGCCACGTACAGTACCATTAGCTTTTTTATCGAAGGCATGCACTTTGCCATCAGGAGAAAGGATAGAACCTTCAGTATAATGATAACCAGAATTTATAGGGTAAGAGAGCGAAACACCTCCAGCTATAGCAATATCAATTTCATGAAGTGATAATGATTGAGATGCTAAATGAACTGCTAACAACGAACTCGAACAACCAGATTGAACTGTAATTGCTGGGCCAGTTAAATTTAAGTGATAAGCTATTCTTGTGGCTAGAAAATCTTTGTCATTAGCCACTTGAAGGTAGTGATTTTCATATTTATGAATGATCTCTTTATTTTTTAGCAGGTATTTATGAAAATATTCGGGAAAACCGCAGCTTGAAAACACCCCTGTTTTTTTTTCGTTTTTCTTAAAATTATGACCCGTGGCATTTAACGCTCTATAAGCAAGCTGTATCAGGATCCGATGTTGTGGATCCATAATCATTGCATCAGCAGGAGAGACTCCAAAAAACTCTGCATCAAAACAAAAGGGATTATTAATGATACCTTTATACGGGACAAAGTTAGTTTGGTCATGCATATGAAGGTCATTTGTTAATTTAATAGCAGAGGTTTTAGATTTCAATAATTCCCAATATTCAAAAGGGTTTTTTGCGGCGGGGAAATTGCAGTCTAACCCTACTATAGCTATTTCTTGGCTCATGAGTTTTTCTCTCTTTTGTATTCATTATCAAATTGTATCAAGTATGAAGATAAGCTTTTGATTGTAGGAAACTCAAATAGATCAAGTACCCCAATCTTATATCCAATTTTTTGCAATTCTGCACAAATTTGTACCAAGGCCAACGAATGAGCTCCAATTTCAAAAAAATTTTGTTCAATGTGAAGTACTTTACTAGATAGCACTTGTTGAAAAACATTTTTTATCTCTTTTTCAATATCATTTAAAATGACCTTAGATTGCTCCTTGTTTTCTCCTTCCATTGCCATTAGAGCCTTCATATCAATTTTGCCATTACTATTTACAGGAAACTCATTCACACAATATATATTATTAGGAATCATGTATGGTGGTAAATTTTGTATAAGAAAATTTCTTATTGCTTTAATTTTGTCTTCACTCTTGATAAATAACAGCAAATAGTTTTCGTTATTAATTATTTCTACACAAGCAATAGATTGTTGTTGGCAATATTCAAAGACCTTGGTCTCTATCTCTGATAGCTCAATACGATACCCTCTTAGCTGAACCTGTCTGTCCATTCGCCCCAGATAAACAAATTCATTTTGCTCATTATATAAAGCTAGATCACCAGAGCGATAACAAAATTCATTGGGCATCTCCGCCAATTTGATAAATTTTTCTTGAGAAAACTTTATATTCTTAAAATACCCATGCGCGACACCATCACCAAATACTAATATTTCTCCTTTGAAACCTTTCGGTACAGGAGTAAGATTTTCATCAACAAGTAGCATCCCTAAATCACCAACAGGTTTACCAATCACGCTAAAATTTTCGTTGCCCTTGACTTCGTAAAAAGTATTGTGGATTGTTGTTTCAGTAATGCCATACATATTAATTAATTTTGTTATTGCCGCATTTGGCCTTGCGAACCAATTATTAATCAGGGCTGGTTCTAGAGCCTCTCCTGCTGTAATCATTAACCTTAAATTGTAAAAACGTGATTCCCAAGCGGTTAATAAAGATCTTAAAGCACTTGGGGTCTGACTAAGAACTGTTACTTTATTTTTTTCAAGAAAAACAAGAAAATCCTTAGGGGAGCGCGTAATATTATATTCTGGAATAACTAATTTACTACCATGCAGTAATGCTCCGAATATTTCCCAAACAGAAACATCAAAACCGTAAGAATGAAAAAGGCAGAAAGTATCATCTGAATTAAAATTAAATTGCTTTTCAGTTGCTAAGAACAGCCTAATCAAATTATGATGTGTGATAGAAACACCTTTTGGGTATCCAGTTGTTCCTGATGTATAGATCATGTATGCAGGATCATTAGCAGAAATATTAATATTTTCAAGACAACCATATGATAAGGCGTTTAGAGGCGATATAATTTGTTTATCGCTTATGAGTTCCTTATCACTAATAATGTAATTAGTTTTTGAACTATTTAAGATGTAGTTTACTCTATCCACAGGAACCATAGGATCAATAGGAATATAAGCCTTACCTGCTTTAAGAACAGCAAGAATTGATATGATCAACTCGCAGCTAGGGCCCATGAAAATTGCTATGTATTCATCTGTTGTTGTGCTATATATTTTGTGTGCCAATGCATCTGACCTCAGCTTTAATTCAGAATAAGTTAATGATCCTTTGTTATCTTTTATAGCAATATTATCAGGATAATTTGCAGTGACATTACCTATAAGCGAAACTAAATTATGGCTACTATTAAAAACCATTTCCTTGCCGACGCTATGATATTCTTTATACCTATATTTTAAAAGAGCTTGTTGATCGTTAAGTGTATAATAATCCAAATGATCTATAATAAGGTCAGCTAATAACTCTGCTTGCTTATTAGTTAGAACAGAAGTTGCATACTCTACTCCTATTTCTATCTCTTCTTTATGCTCAGTTATCTGCAGAGTGCAATCAAATTTAGCATAAGGAAATTCCAAATTTAATATTTTAATATCATATTCACTTTCAAGCTTTTCAAAACTAGGCAAAGCAACGCAAATTGTTTGAAAGATTGGGTGGTGAGACTTGTTCGCAGAAATTGCTTTTTGAACAATTATATCCTCAAAAAGAACCCTTTGTTTAGCCACACCTTCCCAAATCATATCTCTATTTCTCTGAAGCAGGCTTGAAAAACAATCATTTTTAATATTAACTTCAACAGCCATAGGTAATGTGTTAACAAATGAACCAATTGCATTTATTTCTTCTTCTGTTAATCTATTTGCAAATGGAATGCCTATGCTAAATTGACTTTGCCGACAAAATCTTGCCAAAACTATTGAGTAAATTGTAAACAAATAACCAAAAATATTTGTATGGTATTTTTTAACTATATTTGTTATATTTTCTGTTTTTTTTATGCGGCGATTAATTGTTTTCCCTTGAAAATCAAATTCTATCCCCCTCTTTTGTATTACAGGCCAATCCAGAGGATTGCCATAGTCTTGATTTACCCAATAATTTAATTGATTAACATCTGTTTGCCAACACTTAATTGTTTGGGGGGTGATGGTTTTGCCTGATAATAGCTTAATGAAGGATTGTATTATATTGGTAATAGAAATGCCATCTAATAAAATATGGTGGCATGCAAAAACAATAGTGTCATTTACAAACCCTAGTCTTATGAGTGGGCTTTCAAAAAAATTAAAAGGTTGAAAAGCAAATTTCGAAAGATCTTTTTGACTTTCTGCTTTTATTTCTTCAACAACCTCCGCTTCTTTTTCTACGGCTAATATTTTTGAACCTGCTTTTATATATTGAGTCTTAAGAATTGGAAAAGCACGGACTAATTTTGTGAGGGCTTCTTTTAATTGAATAAAAGAAAAGCCTTTTTGGTATTTGAAAGCATAAGCAAGAATGTATGCTCCTGTGTTTTGATTTATTTCTTCAAATATTATAAACTTGTTTTCCCATGGATAGAGGCTTCTTTTTTGATCTGTGATTTTATTAATCAGCTCGCTAATACTGATAGATGACATTACATCTCTAAAAAGCAGCTTAATGTTAAAAGCTTTCTGAACTTCGAATAAAAAACGGGTAGAGAGTAAAGAATCCCCTCCAAGCTCAAAAAAACTTTTATTAACATCTAACTGTAAAGCATCTATTTTTAAAATATTTGCTATAATCTCAAGCGCATTATCGTAACTTGATTTTGGCTCTAATTTATCCATATGATCAACCATTTTTTGTAATTTAGTTCTATCAATCTTACCGCTATTATTTAAAGACAGGTTGTTAGTTTTTATAATAGTCGGAAGCATGTAATCGGGCAATCTATCTGAAAGTAAAGATTTAATAGTTTCTTCTGATAAATCACAAACAACAAAGGCATAAATTTTTTCTTTAGATGGGCAATATATAACTGCTACTTTTTTAACATCTTTAATTAGTGACATCCTTGATTCAATTTCTTCCAGCTCGATACGAAAACCACGAAGTTTAATTTGATTATCTTTTCTACCACAATAAATAAGGTAAGAATCGTCATTAAAAAACCCAATATCTCCTGTTTTATAAAAACGGTCACCATTTAATATGACAAATTTTTGTCTTGTCAATTCTTTATTATTAAAATACCCAAGTCCAACACAACTTCCACCTATTAATATCTCTCCTTTTTCTCCTTGTTGAAGTATATTTAAATTTTCATCTGTAATAACAACATCCGCATTAGAAATTGGCAAACCAATGGGAACATCAGTGAGCTGATCATTCTTTACTCCATGCCAAATTGTAGCATAAGTTGTACATTCTGTAGGGCCATATAAGTTATAAATTTTATCAATATTTGATTCATAGGCCGAATCAACAAGTGATTGCCTTAAAGCTTCGCCCGCTACATTAACGACTTTGGTACCTTGTGGTATTTTTGTGCCATCAATCAAGGTTTTTAATACAGATGGTACGGTGTTGATCAAGGTCACTTCCACATTTTCATCTAATAATGAAAGCGCATTTTCAACCAAAACAATTTCTCCACCAGCCACGAGGGGTGCAAAAATTTCAAATAAAGAAAGGTCAAAAGAAATTGAAGTTGAAAATAATGTTTTACTTAAATTATCTGAACCAAAAAAATTTTGTATCCACTCAATAAATGATGATAAGTTTTTCTGGGTTAAGCATACCCCTTTAGGTTTGCCTGTCGAACCAGAAGTAAAAAGTATATAGGATGTTTCGTTATTATCACGCAAAGGATTGTACCTATAAAGAATTTCTTTTTGATATGAAATTTTCGTATGATCATCAAAAATTAAAGATTGTCCGACTTCTTCTTGTATCTCCTGCAATCGTCCTTTTGGGAATTTTATATCTACAGGTATGTAAATGCACTCAGCCAGAAAAATACCTAAGATTTTTATAATAAGATCAATGTTGCGTGAATGATATAAAATCACTTTATCTCCTGGTGTCAATCCCTTATCACGAAGATAACTTGCAACAGAGCTTGCTTTTACATAAAGCTCACGATAAGTAATTCTTTTGTTGCCATAAGAAATTGCAATTTTATCTGGTTGATTGATTGTTATATCAATAATTTTATTAATAAACATACTAGCTTCCCTAAGTTACAGATTGTTTTGATTCTACTTTTTCCCTAATAAATTGCGCCATTTTTTTAGCTATAGGATATTCGTATATGGTCATTGCGTGTAGACTTATGCCAAAATCTTTTTTAATTTTTTCATTAAGCCTGATTGCAGAAAGTGAATGCCCTCCCAAATCAAAGAAGTTATCATTCATTGACACCTTGTCTATACCTAGTATTTCTGATAGGTAATATGATATTTTTTCCTCGAAAAAATCTACAGGATCTATAAAATCATTATGTTTAATGATTTCGATACTTTCCCTTTTTGTTAGTGGTACTTGTACCTCTTTAGTTAAAGATCTTTTTGTTGAGACGTTATTCCATTCTTTTAATACCGTATTAAGATCAATAGTTGATACAACAACTCTAGGCCATTTACTACCACTTAACAAAATTTTCAAAAAAGCAGTCTTGGTTTCTTCGTTGGTCATTCTGTTTTTTAAATGCTCTTGACTTAAGCCTCGAAATTCTGGAAGAGATTCAGATTCTCTCTTCTTAGACTGATTTACAGCCCCCCAGTTAAGCGCAAAAACATTTTCTATACCTTGACTTCGACAATATCTTGCAAAATGATCTACAAATGAAGTAGATGCTGTATTATCAGCCTGACCCAATCCTCCTATCATTGAATTCATGCTAGAGCACAAAAGAACAAAATTTGGCTGAGAAATATCTGCTAATATTTTTACAATATTTATTGCCCCCCATATCTTTGCATTAAATAAACTATTAAAAGAATCCTCTGTTTTTCTATCTAGTATGCTACTCTCTACAACACCTGCAGCATGAACTACTCCTTTTATATCGTTATTGAGAGCGTGTTTTTTAAACACAAAACTCATGAATTCATAATCTGCAACATTACCTTGCTCTATAAAGACATTACAATGATTCTTTTCAATTAGCTGAATTTTTTGAATTGTTTTTACTAGCCCATGATTATCTCCTAATTTTTGAATCATTTCTTCCCACTCATCTCTGTTAGGAAGGCTTGATCGACTAATCAAAACAAATTTAGAACCAGGACAATTACTACTAATTAACTGAGCGATTTCTAAACCAAAGTATCCAATTCCTCCTGTTATAATATAAGTACCCTGTTCAAGTGTGTTAAAATTAGGTGTTAAGCTGACGTTTCTATAAGATTCTACAAATCTTTGCCATCCTCTATAAATAATAAATTCTTCATCACAGTAAATTATATCCTTTGAAAGCTTATGATTCTTATCAAAAACAGAATCTATATCAATAACGCAGCATTCATGGTCATACTCTTTGTTTAATGTGCGAGAAATGCCAAAAATAGTTGCCTTAAGGGGTTCTATTGGTTCGTTAGGTGTAATATTTGTCAAGTTTTTAGTGATAATAGATATCTTGGTTTTAAAATCAGGTTTATACGAAGTAAAAGCTTGCATAAGATGCATAATATTAAATAAACCATATTTAATGGCATCCTCATCATCAAAATTAAATGTATTTAATAATCCAGCATGAACAATCACATCTGGTAATTGTTGTGGTAAACAGCTTTTTAATAACCTTAAATAGTCATCCTTGTTTTTAAATTGACTTATGTTTAACGTGATGATGGTGCATAATTTTTCTGTACTTTTAAGATAAGAGGAAATATCTTCTCTACTTTCAATTACCCATATTATTTTGGATTGATTTTCATCTTTATCTGTATTCTTTCTGTCCCTCTCCACATATTCTAAAGTATAAAACCATTTTGACATATCGGGATTTTTATGGTTGCGAAAGCTTATAGAATTTTTACGGTTTAAGTTAATATCTAACCAATAATTTGCTTTCTCAAATTCATAACCGGGTAAACAAGTTCTTTTATTTTTAATGAAATAATTCTCCCAGTCTACTTCCTTACCTTCTAAAAATGCTTTTTTAATATCATCTAAGTTATGTTTTTTTGCGCTATATTGTTCATTAGTTAAATTAACTTTGATAATTTCAGGCCGTGTTAAAGCAGTATATAACTCTTGTAGATTGTTGATTTTAATACAATATCTGTACTCAAATGATGGACGACCCACAGCTAATGTATAGAAAATTTCTGTTAAATTAACTTCTTTCTGATTATTAAGGAAATATTTCCACTTTTCAATCATACGTTCTAAGCTTTTATGTGTTTTTGCGGACAATAAAAACAAACATTCTGTATTTTCTGTATTATTCTTTTCAAGATCTTCATATTCTTCAATAATCAAATGTACATTTGTGCCCCCTACACCAAATGAACTTACAGCAGCTCTTCGTGGATCTTTTGAAGCTTCCCATTTTTCTGTTTTTGTTAGCACCCTAAACGGCATGCTCTCAAGTTGTGTATTTAATTTTTTAAAATGGACTGTTCCAGGCTTTTTATGATGGACAAGAGATCCGACCACTTTCAATAATCCAGCAATCCCTGCGGCACTATTAAGATGACCGATATTTGATTTTACAGATCCTAAAGCAGCATTAATTACATTACCTTGAGATTCATTTAAATAAACCGAAGATAATGCTTCTATTTCTATAGGATCACCAATTTTGGTCCCTGTCCCATGGCACTCAATATAACCAATCGTAGATGGACAAATACCAGAAAATAATAGAGCAGACCGAATGGCTGACTTTTGACCAGCAGCGCTTGGAGCAGTATAACTTATCTTTTTATTACCATCATTATTAATTGATGAGCTAATGATAGTAGCATAAATTTTATTACCATCTGCAATCGCATCATTTAATCGTTTTAAAACAACCGCACCATATCCATTAGTAAAAATAGTACCATCCGCATTATCATCAAATGGTTTGCAACGACCTGATTTAGATAAAATGCTATTTTCTTTATAAAGGTATCCGGCATCAGTTGGAGTCAAAATGGAAACACCACCAGCTAGAGCAGCGTCACATTCATAAGATAATAATGATTGAACAGCTAAATGAACACTCAATAAAGAACCAGAACAACCAGATTGCACTGTATAGCTTGGACCAGTTAAATTTAACATGTAGGAAATACGTGTAGCGAGGTAATCATACCCGCAGCCATAAATGGCTGTTTCTTGATAACGCTCATCCCATAACCCAGAGTCGATTATGTTAGATAGCAGGTAGGTATTGACGCCCTGGCTTGCAAAAACACCTACCTGTTACTTCATTTGAAGAGGATTATATCCTGCATGTTCTAGTGCTTGATAACTAGCTTCAAGAAATTTTCTGTGCTGCGGGTCCATGAATGTTGCTTCTTGTGGATTAATTCCAAAAAAACCAGCATCAAATTCTTTTATTCCTTGAGGTTCACCAACAATAAATCTATAATCCTTAAAATCTACCAATCCTAAATCTTGATGATATTTGTCAATTTGATCCCGCGTATATTCAGTTAAACAATCTTTATCAGAAAAAATATTGCTCCATAACTCCTCAACGTTTTGTGCGTTTGGAAATTGCCCTGAAAAACCAACGATTGCTATTTTGGAAGATGATTCGCTCATAACTTTTTCCTGCTTTTTACATTTTCTAAAAATTTTCTTTTGTTTAATAATCTAGTATTTAACTCTTGAACCGTATTTTCTTCAGTTTTTGACGATAAATCCCCATATTGCATACTCAATGCCCTGATGTTAGGAAATTCAAATATGTCAACAGTTTTAATTAACCATCCTGTTTCTTTGGAAATAATTCTTACAAGCTGTAAAGCTTGCAATGAGTCCCCTCCTAATTCAAAAAAATTATCATCAATACCTATTTGACTATATCCTAAGAAATTGGCCCAAATTTTATGCAATAATATTTCTGAAGGTGTTGAAGGAGGCATATATACTGATCTTAAGTTTGGTCTATCAACATTATTTTGATTTGTAGTGATATCCTGTCTAATTTGCTTGTTTTGATAAGAGGACCAGTTATCAACTCTTGTTTTTAAACCAATAGTAGAAATTACAGTATTACCGTTTTTATTTAATAAATATCCTGATAATTCTTTGCCCTCTTGATCTGTGATAGATATATGATTAAGTGTAACACCTACATTATGTTCGATAATTTCATTAACTCTCAAAGCATCCCAATTATGGACATTCCAGCCTTGAGAAGCAGAAAATTCATCCACAAAACTATGAGACGCTGTATAAACCAACAAATCTATTCCGCCAATGATGCTTGAAATTGAAGAAACAATCGTCACTTCTGGCTTTGTGGTTATGGTATCAATTAATAACTTAAGATTTTGTAATCCTTTGATTTTTGGTTCAAGAACCTTATCTATATATTTACTATCAATATCACATGTCCGTCTTACATGTTCTTCTTGCTGCACCCCAGCTGCATGAATTATAAGATCAATGGTGCCGTATTTTTTTTCTATATTTATAAAGGCATTTGCAAGACTATTATAATTAGTTATATCTAATTGACAGGAAACTATTTTCGAATCATTGGTAGGAGATGCCCCTCCCCTAGAGCCAACGATTATTTTACCAGAAGTATTGTGATTAAGAGCATGAGCATAAAATTGCCCCATACGACCAGCTCCACCTATTATCAAAACATTATTATATTGCTTTTGTTTTCCCTGTGCATTTTCATCTGTATAAGTTTGATAGTATGGTATGCCATTTAATATTTTGATGTAACGATACGGCAAATTGCTATCGATAATTTTATTAATTATGAGATCATCATTTGATACTAAGTCAATAAATCTTACATTTAAATAAGATAATTCCTGAGGTAAACATAAAGCAAAGGATTTAAATAGGCTACACAAATGCCCATCAAAAAATCTATTCATAACAAAATCTACTAATTTCAAATCTTTAAATGAAAAAGCTTGTTTTTGAAAAAACTCTACAGTACTCTTATAGTCTTCAATAGATATATCACCTGTAATATCAATAATTAAATGTTCAATTTGATGGTTTGCATAGTTTTGTATGGATTTTACATTAATTCTTTCTCTATTGTCATAAATATATACATTTATATTATTTGTGATTGATACTAAAGCCTTCCTATAAAACCATTTCTTAATAGAATTTTTATCGCCTTTAGCGTTAGATGATTGCTCTATTTTGGGCACAAGGTAACAGTCTTTTTCATCAAATGCATAAGTAGGTAGAGCTTTCTTGTGATAGTTCCAAGCCTTAGCATAGGAAGAAAAATCTACATCAACACCATAAAGCCATAAATTGCATAACAATAAAGATATTGGCAAATAATCGATATTATATTTTTCATGTGCCCCCCTCATAGATTGAAAAATCTTTAGGTATTCAGGTTGTTTATTCATTTTCAATAAAGTGCCAAGAGTTTTACCAGGGCCAATTTCAATTAAAGCAGAATTGCCAGATTTTGATTTGATGGTGCGAGCCATCTCAACAAAGTTAACTGGTCTGGTAAGGTGCTTAGAAAGATAATGTGCATTTATTTCAAAAATTTCTTTACCAGTAATATTGCTAATGATTGGCAAAGTTCCTTCTTTAAAAGTAAAACCTCTACAAAACTCTAAAAATTCACCAGCTATTTCTTCAATGTATCTGGAATGAAAAGCTCCAGAAGTATTTAAATCTTTATAAAATATAGATAGCTTATCTAACTCAATTTTAATTTTTTCAATATCACTCCTCTTGCCTGAGAGTGTTATAAGATTTTGAGCATTAAAAGCAGCAATATCACAATTATTATAATCTAAAAGTTCTTGTATTTGTTCTATATTACAATTAACAGATATCATCGAGCCATCATATAAACTGTCTAAAAGTACCGCTCTTTTATAGAGAATTGATACCGCATCATTAAGACTTAAAATACCAGAAATCACATAACAAACATATTCGCCTAAGCTATGTCCGAATAAAACGCTTGGCTTAATACCTAGTTTCATTAAGCACTTAGCAAGTGCATATTCAATACAAAATAACGTTGGTTGGGTATATAATGTCTTGGAAAGGTCGTATTTGCCGCTAAAAATTAATTCTTTTATAGAGCAAAGACCTTGTTTTTGGAATAATAAATCTAAAGCATCTATTTCTTCTTTGTAACCATCTAATTGTTCATATAATTCTTTAGCCATCCCCACATATTGAGAACCTTGGCCAGGAAACATAAAAAAAATATCTGGCATTTCATAAGTATGATTTTCACTTACCTCCCCATCTAGAAATTTTATCAATCGATGGCTGAAACTTTTTCTGCCTACTGCCATACTTAATGGAATGGATAAATCCCTGAGGTCATGCTTATTAAATTTCTTAGCAAGATTGTCTAAAGATTTTTTCGTTTTTGCTGATAAAAGAAGAGGAAAAATAGATGTAAACGCTTGATCCAACTTATAATCAACATATTCTGATAATACAACATGAGCATTTGTACCACCTATACCAAATGCGCTAATAGCCGCAATTTTCTTTCCAGGCCAGCAATCATGCTCACTACTGAATACAAGACATTCCCGGCTATCATCTAAGTTTTTATTTTTTTCTTTGAACCCCAATAATCCAGGTCTAATATTATTTTGAAAAGCCAAAATCAGCTTAATTATTCCAAGCATTCCCGCTGCTACATCTGTATGTCCAATGTTGTTTTTTAAAGCACCTATTTTACAGTTATGGGGATATTTTCCAAATCTTGAGAAAGCTTCATTTATCGCTTTGAATTCTATTGAATCACCTAATTTAGTAGCTGTACCATGTGTTTCCAGATAGCTGATCTTATCTATATCAATTCCATTTTTCATGTAAAGCTTACTCAGCACTTCAGCCTGACCTTGAACACTAGGAGCTGTGAAGCCAATTTTTCTTGAACCATCGTTGTTTATAAACGATGCATCAATACATGCATATATGGTGTTATTATCTTTTTCAGCTTGTTCTAATCTTTTTAACACTATTACACCCACACCCGACGAAAAAACGGTCCCTTCTGCATTAGTGTCAAAAGCATTACATTGGCCAGAATTAGATAAAACTCCGCCTTCTTGATGGTCATATCCATGCATATCATAATCTGTTAAGTGCACGCCTCCAACAATTGCTACATCACATTCATTAGCAATCAAGGACTGTTTTGCTAAATGTAATGCTACAAGAGAGCTAGAACACCCCGTTTGAATGTTTAAGGCTGGCCCTTGACAATTCATTTTATATGCAATTCGTGTTGCCAAAAAGTCTGAGGAGTTTCCAGTCATGGAAAATGGATTTTCTTCCAAATCTGCGAAGTTGATATTAGAAATAATGTTATTAAGCAAATAAACGTTTATACCGCATGTAGCAAAAACACCTATATTATTACTGACCTTGATGTTTGCCTCGCCAGACACCTCTAATGCTTTAACGACGTGTTTTAATAATACCCTATGTTGTGGATCTATATATAATGCCTCATTATATGAATAACCAAAAAAATCATTGTCGAATTGTTTGGCTGATTCTATATATGACCCAAAGGGCCTTCTATTTTTAAACTGAGGTATTTCTTCAATAGTGGATTGGTTTTCAATAATTAACTGCCAAATTTCATCAGTATTTTTTGCTGCCCCAGTTTCTGCAGAATAACCAACTATAGCTATTTTCATTTTAATACCCCTCCACCATGATACCTTGAGTTATTTTACTATAGAATTCATCACTATTTATATTTAAAATCTCTTTTTTATGAAAAATCATTACATCTAAAAAATTATTTTCTTTACGAAATTCTATATGCAAATCAAATAGACAATAATCTGGCAAAATAGTGTAAGGAACCGATGCATGATCATTACAATTTAATTTGAGCTTCAAAACATCAAGGTCAATAAAATTTAACATTATTCTTGGAGTATTATGATAATTGCTTAATGATTTTGGTTTTTTTAATAATTCTAATAATAAGTTCTGAACGGCAGATGGTGAAATATTATCTATGGTTTTTTTGTCCAATGATAATAACTGAGTGTCAACCAACATTCCTATTTTTTCTAAATTGTTAGTAGTTCTAGCGGCAAATGGTATGGCAAAATCTATGCTATCTAAATTATAATAAAGCTTTAATGAATCAATTATTCTATAAACCAAGGCAGAAAATAATCTTACTTTATTTAAGCGTGCATATTCCATAATATTATTTAACTTTTTCCCTTCTATACGAATGATCTTGCCAGTACATGTAAAATCTTCATGACTATCTTTAAGAAAGGGAACATGGGTTTTAATAAACTTTTTATTTGAAGGGAGACGCGCAAGATGATCGCATATACTGTATTCAAGAGCTGGGTTAACAGCTTGGCTATTGTATAAAGCGGAAATTTTTTTCATCAATTTACTAACAGACCAACCATCTAATAAACTATGATGAAACTGCAGCTTAAAATATCTGGTTCCTAACTCTTCATAAACTCCAGAAACAAATAGTAAATTATCAGTCATATCAAATACAAAATCTTCACTTGTCCAAATTGGATCTATGGTAGAGATCTTTTTTTTGAGACAATTATCCCGAAAATCATAAAAATAAGAAAATCTTAGTGCATCACTTGAAGCAATGATATTTGTAATCACTGATTTTAGTTTTTCTATGTTAGTGTTAAAGGGGATTGGCCAAATTTCCTTAATTGTATAGATTGGTTGACCATATTTTAATTCTGCTGAAAATAATAAATTCTCTTGTAGGTTAGTAAAAAAAGAATCCATACCTAAATCACCATGTGTTTATTGGAATAAACTTTGAATTCACCAAAGCTTATAAACCCCATTTTTTTATAGATGCCAATGCCATCATCAGAGGCTTGCATACCTATAACATCACATTTTTTTCTTTTTAAACACTCAGCAGCGGTTTTTGTCATTAACGTCCCAATGCCTCTTTTCTGGAAATCTGGATTGGTAACAATATCATATATCCCACCAATACCATCCGCTTTAATGCAAAAACATATTGCAGCTGGATTGTTATTAATATAACCAACAAACATATCTACATCTGGGTCTTTTTTATAACAACCACCTATTGTTTCATAAAATCTAACTGCTTCTTCATCAAAAGGTTCGAATACTGATGCCATAACATTCCCGTAGTCAATAAAATCTTGAAGTGATTCAACTCTTTTGATTTTGAAATTATCTGGAATAGAAGTAATATGTGAGTCTATGTCTGTAGCCAAAGCCGCCATTCCCACCTCTGTCTCAACATGTTCTAAACCAACAGATAGAAGGGCTTTATCCGCTTTGTAATTTGATGAATTAGGTCCAACCCACCAAGCCAAAGGTAGTTTTTGCTCATTAAAGGAATCAATTATCGATTTTGCCTGATCTACATGTATAGTTTCTTGTAAATTTTTAGCAGAGATAATATTAAATGTGTCTGAAGCACATGTTGAATTAACAGAAGAAACGCCATTCAAAAAATCAGTAATCTTCATTTTTGGACACAATTGGGGTAAAAAACGCACTTTTGAAAAAAAATTATTTTCTAGCGATAAATCAATTTTTGTTTTGTTTAACATTTGCTCTCCTTACTATTAATGATTATTTTTAATTGATCTTTTAATACTGGGGTTATAAAAAAATTCGTCAATTCAAAGGCAATCCCAAATTCTTTTAAATAAGCCTCTATAACCTGCAAGGCTGCAAAAGATCCACCTCCAATACTAAAAAAATTATCCTCAGGAACGATATTGTTGTGCCCTAATATCGCAGACCATATTGCAATAATTTGCTCTTCAGAAATATGGTTTTTCTTTAATGATTTTATGCTATAAGTATCGATCAAATGATCTTTATCTATTTTCCCACTTTTGTTTAAAGGCCAGACATCAATAGCAGTTATAAATGTCGGCATCATGTATTTTGGAAGTATATCATTCATTTTATTTCTTAATACATCTTGGTTTATTTTGCCACTGTAAAAGCAATATAGTTCTGGATATAACGTTTTTGGATGTTGCGTACAAACAAAGGCAAACTCAACACCTTCTATTGATTCAATAGTGTTTTTTATTTCTTCAATAGATACTCTGTACCCCCCTCGAACTTTAATTTGGTGATCTTTTCTTCCCTTAAAAATATAGCTATTGTTATATTTTTGCACTAAGTCTCCTGTATTAAATACACCATGATATAATTTAATACCTTTGTCATTTATATGACCATATGCGACTTGCGCTCCGTAAATCACTAGCTCGTCAGATTCTAAGTCAAGTCTTAATGCGTCTTTATAAAGAGGGGTACCTAAAACAATAGCTTCACTTTTAGATTGAAATTTATGTAAAAGAACACAAACAGTTCCTTCTGTTGGCCCATAAGCATTCCATAAATTATACTTAATAGTCCAATCTTTTAAAAAGCTGCTTTTAAAAACATCTCCGCCAATAATTAAATCTTGCAATGCCGTGTCGTTTTTTAATAAACCATTGGCTATGATAGGGGTAAGCAATGCCCTGTTGATTTTATACAAGTTAATAAAATCAGTTAATGCCGCTGTATCTAAAATTTGGTGTTCCGAAATAACAAGCGTGCCCCCGAACATTAATGTTGCAAAAATTTCCCAAATAATAGCATAAAAAGTTAAATTGGAATATTGCAGCATGACGGTGTTGGTCAAAGTGGGAATAGCCTTTTGAAGATTGCAAATAAAATTCTCAAGATTTTTATGTGTAACCATTACGGCTTTCGAAGCACCGGTGCTTCCTGAAGTGTAAATTAAATAGGCTAAATCATTGGTATATCGTGCATAGTCCTTTCGTATGATTAAATTCTGATCTGTAATAATTAATTGCGGTTTAACTAAAGAAATAATTTTTAAAAATCTTTCTTCTGGATAATCAACTGGAATATATAAAAAAGCATAGCCCATCTGCATAACAGCCAAAATGTCAATAATGGCAAGGAACTTGCTTTTTCTTCGAATAATTGCGACTTTACCATTATATTCTTCTGATAAATCAAAACTGTTCTTTATTTCATACTCGCGCTTACAAACTTCTTTATATAATTTTGTATATGTAAAATAGGTATCATTAGAAACAAGAGCAATTGAGCTTCCAAAAATAGAAGCATTTTTAACAAGAAAGTCAGAAGTCATGATTAATTATTCTCCTCTAATTTTTTGTTGTTGAATGCGTTATGAAAACAAGGGGTAAAAAAGACAACCAAAACTAACGTTGATAAAAGAAATAATGCACAACCTAATTCTAATGTTCTGCCAACATAAAAATAACTCACTACTTCTAAGCCTATTGCTGTTCCAATCAATCTAATAATATTTACAAGAGATGCTGCCTTACTTTCCGACCCATTAAAAGATAATAATATTTTTGGATATACTACATTGACAGGTAATACTGAGCTTACTACACAAAGACACATTAAAATAGTCATCAACACATAATTACTTGACGAAAAAGTCATAATAATTAAAAGAATAAATGAAAATATGACATGCAAAAATAATGATATTTTTACACAATTAAAGTGGTTAAATTTTCTTAAAAATATTGGGCTTAAAAAGCTCATTAAAGCAAAAGAAGCAGCGATTAAGCCTTGATACAAACCAAACTGACTTAATGTTAGGCCCATACCTTGCATGTATATAATTGGACCCATTCCAATAAAAATCCAGTAATGCGTACAAAGAAAACAGACTATGATTGCTAAAATCCAAAAAAATCTTGAGTTAATTATTTTTGAATATTCTAGAACTGAAAATGATACTTGATTATTTCTTTTACAATCATTAGGGATAAAAAGTTGGCTCATTAATAAGCAAAGTGCACCTAGAGTGATCAAAAATATAAACCCTCCTCTCCAACCAAGATATATATTAAGATAACTTCCTATTATTGGAGCCAAAGCCATTCCGCATGTCACAAATCCATTTAACAACCCCAGCTTACTGGACTGTTCTTTCTGTGAATAAAACTTAGATAGAATAACAAAACCTAAAGCGGCTGGTGCAGAAATGCCAAGCCCTTGAAAAAATCGTCCAACCAAAATTATATAAAAGCTATTTACAGAAATACAAATTCCGCAACCTAAAACAAAAATTATTAGCCCCCAAATAATAATACGCTTTGCTCCGTATTTATCACCAAACATCCCGGCATATAAACTACCAACACAGTAAGCAAAAAAATTGACGCTTAATGTTAATTGCACAATAAGCGGCGTTAGGTGAAAGATTTTTTGTAATTCTGGGTAAGCAGGTATAAAAATATCCACTTCCATTCCGGCCAAAAAATAAATCATTATTATGGATGTAAAGATTACAACGTTCATATGTTATTATAGTACCTTTATTATTATAGCTTGACACAACAAGCTCTCACTCATAATCTTTACTATGTATATATGTATATATGTATAAGTCAACAACTTATTGAAGAAAAAGATCAAGGCAATTATACTCTGTGGTTGAAAAAAATATGAAAGCTTAATAACTATCTGTAAATTCTAAAAACTAACCCAACTTGAACAATACGCAGCTCAAGGTATTGCAGTTACTGAAGAAATAATTCAAATACTACATGATCTTGTAATGAGTGATGGAAAAACAGATGTTAATCCTACCATTTATCGTGATAGGCACAATATTATTAAAGATACCGGTACAAGCACAATCGTATATATGCCACCAGAATCCAAGGATGTTTTTTGTCTTATGCGTAATCTTGTGTCACGGATCAAAGAAAATAAAGATCTTCCATGCTCTATTGTTGCTGATATTGCGCATTATCAATTTGCCACGATTCATCCTTATTATGATGGTAATGGAAGAACGGCCAGGTTGTTAACAACTTTAATTTTACATCTTGGCGGGTATACTTCTATGCTAAGAATCTATTTGGTTTCCAGCCACGCACTAACTCAGCATTATGTAAAAAATGGGTTGAAGGTGAATTTTTAGAAATTGTAGACCCAAGCCTTAAATCAAGAAAATATAGCTTATCCAAACAATACAAACAATTATTGGATGCTTAAACTATAACTAATATAATGCATTAAATTCAAGTATTACGATTTTGATTTACTGTATTAGGTAATCTGTAGCTAGCGCTACGCCCTTTACCAGGGTTCTGGATCAAAATTCCTCTGTTTTTTAATTCTTGAATATCTCGGAGAGCTGTGTCATTCGAACATTTGGCTAATCTAGCATATTTTGAAGTATTCATATGCCCTTCAAAATCACCTTCAAGCATAAGGTTAATGATTAAACGTTGACGATCATTTATAGATTTTTGGTTAATTTGCCCCCATAATTGAGCCTTAAACATGACCTTTTTAAGCGTCACTTCAGCATTAGAAATTGCTCTCTCAAGGCAATCTAAAAACCACTCAAGCCAATCTGTTATGTCCAGTGTACCTCGTTGCTGCGTTTCAA
>Ga0190276_107_pt2 | contig 36455 bp, 34 predicted proteins | sample MCH_20Endo_J9_FD_131022 | JGI IMG/M metagenome (GOLD analysis project Ga0190276, IMG submission 131022) | Enriched cells of marine protists from Biology Centre CAS, Ceske Budejovice, Czech Republic - MCH_20Endo_J9 | ecosystem: Environmental > Aquatic > Marine > Unclassified | place: Czech Republic... | reverse complement strand
CGCCTAGCGCGGAAATGACACTCGTGTTTTGCTATAGATTTTACCTGCAGCGATAATTACGATAAATATCATCAAGTTCATCGAGGCTATTACGTAAGGCATGCATTCCTTGACCGCGCTGCAATTTAGGCAACTGGCTGCTTTCAAAAGAACGCAGAGTTAGTTCTTTTAAGCAAACATGATTGATGATATTTTGCGCATGGGTGCTGAGTTTGTCAAAAACAAAACTATGCCGGCGCATGGCTTCAACTTTACCTTCCATGGAAAAATAACGAAAATCACTAACTTTTTGACGAATAGGTTGTTCTATAATATTACTGCTATTATTGCTGAATATACGCTCATAATTGCAGGATAAACGATCTGCTGCCACGAACTGAATCTTGTTAATTCCTTGGCGATATTCTGGTGATTTACCATTTTCAACATCCAATAAATAGCATTTGTAAAAACGGTCAATTGGCCGACTGGTGACTTGTTTCTTTTGCATTGATAATTTCTTAAATACTTACACAACCTAGAATTATATACATAAACTCTAATAAACTCAAGATAAGGCTAAAATATAGTTTTAGCCAAATTTTAAGTTTGGAGGTTGGGTATGTCCTACTCATATAACAAGTACCATGGCATTGACCAGGTATTTATGGCAATCATCAACAAAAAGGCCCGTTCGTTAATTCGAGCGGGCTTTTTTTGTGGGCATCAGCTAGAGGATTTGCAGCAGGAATTTTTGATTCAGACATTAGAAAGAATCGATAAATATCAGCCTAATCAGGGCACCATATATGGTTTTGTAAAAAAGGTGGTTAATAGCTGTGCTTGTGATCTAATCCGCGCGCAAAAAATGCAATATGTTGATATGGATGTTCAGTTACATGATTCATGTGATGAAGCCTTTTCTGATGCAGAACTGCATTTAGATTTAGAAATTATGTTTGCAGATTCAGGTGATCCTGATTTATTGATTATATTTGAACTGTCTCAAATAATGGATGTTGCGCAGGTGAGTAAAATAACCGGCAAATCCATGAAAACTATTTATCGCAAATTGGCTAAAATACGCGAAATTATTGCATGTGAATAAAAAAAGTTACTTGGTGGTGACAAAAAACTGACCTTAAAAACGTCTATTATATTAGGAGCAAAAAAATGTTCCTAATTTAACAACAAAATTAAGGAGAACTTTTATGTCAGAAACTACAACTGAAAAATATTTGCAAGCTATTTTAAAATTGCCTGTTGGTGAGGTGGCTAAATATTCATCAAACCATCTTTATCAATTATGGCATCAAGTCAATCAAGAACTGCAGACCGCGAAGAAGGCCAAACAATGGCTGGAAGCTGCGGTAGCATTAAAATATCAGGAGCATTTTCGTTCTAAACGCTCTCGCTTAGAGAAAGAAACTGGCATGGTTCATTTGGAAGATTCAGGTGTAAAAATTAGCTGTAATATTGCCAAGAAGATTGCCTGGGATCAGGAAAAATTGGTTGATATTAAGCAAGCTTTTGAAGTAAATGGGGCCGACTCGAAGCAATATATCAAGATTAGTTACAACGTTCCAGAAAAGCATTTTGCTAATTGGCCGGCAGATATTCAGAAAATATTTAAGCCAGCAAGAATTTCTAGCACCTACAGCCCGGCTTATGAATTAAGCAAGATTGAAGATGGAGGAGAGTGATGAGTAAGAAAAGAACGAGTTCAAGTTTGCTGCAGCGTTTTGGTAAATATGTGTATTTTGATTCGGAGGGTTGTTGGCTATGGAAGGCTGCTAAAAACGAAAAAGGCTATGGTCTGATTGGAGTTAATATTATTGATGCTGAGGGTGATTATAAATGGAAAACATTACGAGCACACCGCGTTGCTTATGAGGCTTTTAATTTCTGTAATCTCAAACCAGATCAATGCGTTTGTCACATTTGTGATAACCCGCCATGTGTTAATCCGCATCACCTTTTTGCCGGTACTCGCCGTGATAATGTACTTGATATGATTGCTAAAGGGCGGCACAAGGCACCGCCTGTGCTACGTGGTAAGGATTCAGCAAATGCAAAGCTTTCCGATTATCAAGTGAAGCTGATTCGTCAGCTTTATAAAAACCCTTTTTCTTTGCGAAAGCTGGCTAATATTTTTGGTGTGTCACACACTCTTATTTTACGGATAGTGAACCATAAAAGCTGGAGGCATGTATGAATAATGACTCAATAATTAACCCCAATAATAATGATATAAAAACTCATTTGCAAGTATGCTGCTCTGGCCTTGATGGCTTCATTCCGATGCGTTCTTTTGATGAGAAACAAAGCACGCAGGGTAGAGTTCGTGATAAGAGATGGCGATATGTAAATAATATCTGGCTTTCAAGTAGGAATAATGATGATAATATTTTATCGCAACAAGCTTACAAATTCGCCAAGAATGCATATCAATATGGCAAAGGTTGTTACTTTATTCCTGGCTCTGTAGAAAGAAAAGGCGAAGCTAAGCAAGCAGAGATCAAGCAGATGCAAACATTACTGATCGACATTGATGATGGTGATATTAAGCAAAAATCCAGACTTTTATGCAAAACGCTTGGCAGGCCTACTTTAAAGATAGAATCTGGTGGTGTGACTAAAAGCGGGCAGAAGAAGATGCATATTTATTGGCAATTATCTGAAGTTGTTTCCGGTAAGAAATTGCTTCAGTTAATACATCTGCGCTATCAAATTTCCATAAAGTTTGGTGGTGATGTACATTTTAAGTCAGCCCATCAGCCAATTCGTTTGGCTGGTTCGGTTTATCATAAAAACAAAATACCCAAATTAGCAAAAATAATTGAGCATAATAATGTCAAATATGAACTGGATGATTTAGTCAGTAAAATGGTTGTAATTGAGTCAAATTTTACGAAACGAAATCAAAATAACGAAATGCGAAATGCACAAGGCTCGGTAAGCTCTATATTGACTAAAGCTGTTGAATCTGGGGGATCTGGCGGTCAGACTCGGTTTTGTAATTTAAGCCGGGTTTCGGGATTTTGGATACGGCGCTATCATGATGGCTTGATTGATGAGCAAAGAATGAAGCAGGAAATTCAGGATTATAATTTGGCAAATGTTAAGCCACCTTGGTCAGATGAGCGTTTGGAAAGGATGATCGATGATTTATTGAAGCTAGACAACAAAAACCAGAATAATCAGTCAAACAAAACAACTCAAGATCACCCTTTAATCTCAAGTTTTTCATTAAACTTATTCTTGCAAGATAAAAGCAAAATACCAGATGATTTAATTGCTCCAAGAATATTGACACAAGGTGGGTTGATGGTATTTGGTGGCGCTCCTAAAGTTGGTAAGAGCGATTTTCTGTTATCACTGTTTGTGCATTTGGCAGCTGGTAAGGAGTTTGTTGGCCTAAAGCCACCAAGGCCTTTACGTATATTTTATCTACAGGCAGAGATTGGCTATCATTATTTGCGTGAACGTTTGCATAATATTAAGCTGCCCGAAGATTTATTACAACTTGCAAAAGATAATTTGCATATGACCCCAGACATAAAATTGGTGCTAAATGATTCGGGAGTACAGGCTTTGATCGAGCATGTAAATCAGGTAATGCAAGGTAACAAGCCTGACATTATTGCGATTGATCCAATTCGTAATGTATTTGATGGTTGCCGGGAGAATGATAATGACTCAATGCTATTTTTCTTGCAGCAGCGTATTGAGAAATTACGAAGGCAGATTAATCCTGAAGCTGGAGTTATTTTGGTGCATCATACCAAGAAACTTGGGATATCACAGCTGGAAGAAGACCCCTTCCAGGCATTTAGTGGCGCTAGTTCTTTGCGAGGATATTACTCAACTGGAGCAATATTATATAATGCTGAACAGAATCAACAACACAAAAAGAAGTTAGTATTTGAACTGAGAAATGGCAGTAATTTAGCTGCAAAGATTTTATCAAAAACTAGAAAAGGTTGGATGATTATACCAAAAAAGAACCAGGAGGAAGGTCATGAGTGATAGCAATAATATGCCAAATAATAATAAAGATATATTAGATCAACGTTATTTAACGCCACAAGAAACTGCGAATATGCTCAGTGTGAAGCTTAGCTTGCTGAGTAATTGGCGGGTTATTGGCAAAGGTCCGATATATGTCAAACTTGGGTCTACTAATCGATCTTTGGTTAGATATCCGCTGCTCGGTGTGGGCGGCATATTAGACTATATGCAATCAAATATTCAAAAATAAATGCTGGCAAGTAAGGAAGAATGCGGTATCTAGATGATTACGCATATTACAAACACAACAAATCAGAAAGGATTAAAAAGATGAAAAGAAGAAAAATTACTAAAAGAGTGGTTGATGAAGCACCGGTTACTGGTAAAAGATATTATATCTGGGATACTGAAATCCCTGGCTTTGGACTGATCGTGCAAAAAACCGGCTATAAGTCATATTGCTTGGATTATAAAAATGCTGATAACACTCCAAGGCGCATGAAATTAGCCATTGTTGGCGAAATTACCCTAGATGAAGCTAGGAAGAAAGCAGCAAGTTTTAAACTGATGATCTCACAAAATATCGACCCATTAGCAGAAAAAGAAGAAAGCCAAGAGGAACTAACATTCACGCAAGTAGCTGAGGAATATATCACTAGATATGCCATGATTTATAAGAAGGAAAAGAGCATTTATAATGATCGTTTATATTTGAAGAATCACATTATTCCGTATTTCGGTAAAATGAAAATCACTGCAATTAACCGTAAAGATATTAGTAAATTCCACGGTAATATGCATGAGAAAAAACATACTGGTAATCGTTGTTTAGAGATTATTTCAAAAATACTAAACCTTTGTGAGGAGTGGGAATATCGTGAGGATAACAGTAATCCATGCCGTAAAATTAAGAAGTATCCGGAAATCGGACGGGAAAGATTCCTAAGTCAGGAGGAGATAGGACGCTTATATGAAGCCCTTGATGTGATGAACAATCAAGAAGATAATGAGCATTTTATTGCCTTAATCAAGCTTTTGTTACTGACCGGTGCAAGACTCAGTGAAATCCTCGAATGCAAATGGAGCTATGTTAACTTCAAACGTAAAGTACTTGAATTGCCTGACTCTAAGACTGGTAAAAAGGAAATAATCTTATGTGATTTATGCATAAAAATCTTGAAGCATCTAGGCAAAGCGCATAATAACCCGTATGTAATTATCAGTAAGGTCAAAGAAGGAGCGCCGATGACTAGGCCCAAAAAAGCCTGGAATAGATTGCTAAAACTGTCTAACTTACACGAAGTAAGAATCCATGATTTACGGCATACTAATGCCAGTATGAGCCTGCAAGCCAAGATACCGCTAGAAATTATCAGCAAGCGTTTAGGGCATAAAAGCATACAAACTACCATGCGTTATGCGCATCTTGCTGATGATCAGCTGCGTAGTGCTACAAACTCGCTCAGTAATTTAATGGCTTCGGCTATGAAGTAGTAGCTAGTATTATTTGTGATAATAAAAAATAACCAGTTATGCTCAAAAACATAGCTGGTTTTTTTATGCCTAAAAACCCATGCTAAAACCTAGCTAAAGAAGTTTATCAGAATATAGATTAAATAATATTAGGAGCAGTGAGCGAACTGTATAAATAATACCGGAGCTCACTAAGCAACGACATAATATTTAAAAATAGATTTTGATACGAGCCAGGAATGAGCCAGGAAAATAAAATGATATACTATGATTTAGACTGATATATTATGATATGGGTCAGAAAAAATATAAATGTTGAAAAAAGCTTGTATAGAAGAGAAAACCTGATGTTATACCCGGTTGCGACTGGTTGCGGGAGCTGGATTTGAACCAACGACCTCCAGGTTATGAGCCTGGCGAGCTACCGAACTGCTCCATCCCGCAAGAGGATAATATACCATGATGGTTAATATAGCAAGTATTTTTTGAATTAAATTGAGGTATTGTTAAACAACAGTTGACGTAAGTTAGAGAAGTTAGTCGTTTTGTAAAAAAGATTTTTTTGGAAATAATTGATACAGTAAGGCTTTTGATTAATTATAGGAAATAAAAATCTTGTATTAATATTAATATTATAATATATTTCTTTCGAAGGGCTGCTGAATATGTGAGAGTAATTTGTTAATTCCTCTGGACTATGAATATTTATTGGGATTGGCCCCTGACTTCACCGTGGTGTTGTTATAGCTAAACCCACCTTAACGAACAGGTTCTGAAAGGTAGGACTTGCTCAACGATTCAAGTGGTTCTTCGTATTTATAGTCAATGAATCCTTATTATGTTACGCTTGACAAGAATATAATATAGTTATAATTTATAATACATTATATTAAAAGATAAATTATATATTTCTATTATGTCAACCTTGCAATGTAAGCGCGTTTTACTTAAAGTTTCTGGTGAAGCTTTAATGGGAAACCAAAATTATGGTCACGACTTTAATACTCTTAATAATATCGCTCAAGACATCAAAGAAGCTTGTGAGCTAGGTATTGAGGTGTGCGTTGTTGTTGGTGGAGGAAATATATATCGCGGAGCAGATGCAGCTAATTTAGGAATGGATCGCGCGAGTGCTGATCATATGGGGATGCTAGCAACTATTATTAATGCTTTAGCGCTACAGAATCGCATGGAAAAGAATGGTATTTTTACTAGAGTACAGTCAGCTGTTCCAATGATGAGTGTTTGCGAACCTTTTATTCGCCGTAAAGCAAGACGACATATGGAAAAAGGGCGAGTAGTTATTTTTGCCGCTGGTATTGGCAATCCTTTTTTCACCACAGATAGTGCAGCCGTATTAAGGGCAATTGAAATGAAATGCGATTTATTACTAAAAGGTACTAATGTTGATGGGGTATATAATACCGACCCTCGAAACGACCCCAAAGCAAAGCGATTTGACGAAGTTACTTACACTGATGTTTTAAAAGACAACCTAAGAGTAATGGACATGGCAGCTATTGCAGTCGCAAGGGAAAACAAGCTGCCCATCAAGGTATTCTCTATAAAAGAAAAAGGCAATTTCGCGAAGATATTACAAAATCAAGGTAAATTTACATTAATTAAAGGCTAAAAAATTATGAATGAAGATCAAAAAAAAGAATTAACAGTTAAAATGGAAAAAGCTTTGGCGGCTTTGGATAAAGAGCTCAAAGGCTTAAGAACTGGTAGAGCTTCCGTAAATTTACTAGATCCTGTTATTGTTGAGGTTTATGGGAGCAAAACACCAATTTCACAGGTTGGAACCGTATCCACACCTGATGCAAGAACATTAAGTGTTCAAGTTTGGGATAAATCATTAGTAAAAACTGTAGAAAAAGCGATTGCTGATGCTAATCTTGGTCTTAATCCAAGTTCTGATGGCCAATTAATTCGTATGTCGATGCCAATTATTAGTGAAGAACGAAGAAAAGAGCTAGTAAAAATAGCATCAAAATATGGCGAAAATAGCAAAGTAGCACTAAGGAACGTCCGAAGAGATGGTATGGACGCCTTAAAAAAAGATGAAAAGGACGGGATAATATCTAAAGATGAGCATCATAATTTTGCTGAAGAAGTACAAAAAATTACTGATCAGTTTATCGCAAAGGTTGATAGTGCTGTGAAAGCGCGTGAAAAAGAAATTATGACCACAGCTTAGTTATAGCAAATTAAACTGCAGTGTTGTTGTTTTATAGAAAATATTTTTTAATTCAGTGATTAGCTTTTTACCGAATAATGCAGGCCCATTTAATTTGATTTACTATCTATTATATGACCCGCATTAAAACCACAATTGCTTAGGATACCTAATAAAGTTTGCTGATTATAAAATATTATCCAAAGCTTTACTCAGGATTGGATAGGAAAATTTATAACCATCACTAATTAGTCGCGCAGGTTGAATTTTATTTCCTTTTAATAATAACTCCTCACCCATTTCAGCAAAAAATAGCTTAACTAGAAAAGATGGCAAATTAATGCAAGTTGGTCGATTTAAAGTTCGACCAACTATATTAGTCATCTCAGCATTTGTTACAAACTCTGGAGCTACGAAATTATAAGGCCCTTGACAATCATCTTGTGAGATTAAATACTTCATTCCCTTGACCACATCATCAATATGAATCCATGAAAAATATTGCTTACCATTTCCGAGCCTGCCACCTAAGCCAAGCTTAAACGGTAGATGAATCTTGTTAATAAAGCCACCATTTTTGCCTAAAACCACTCCAAAGCGTGTAATGCATAATCTTACGCCTAAATCTTTGACCTTATTAGCCTCCTCCTCCCATGCTTTGCATAAGTCATGAGTAAAGCTACTTTTTGGCGATGAAAACTCATCTAAACTCATTGCATCATGAGAACCATAATATCCTATTGCAGAAGCTGATATCAATAGACTTGGCCTGTTTTTTAAGCGCTTAATTAGTGCAATCGCTGCCCTTGTAGTGTTTATCCTGCTATTTAAAAGATCTTGCTTTACTTCCTTTGTCCACCTTCGGTCAATTGGGCTACCGGCTAGATTAATTATTACATCAAATTTTGTATCTGATTTTATCTCATTTAAATCCTGAATAACTTTATAGTTTTTACTCGATAAAATATTACTCTGCCGCGACAAAATAGTTACTTGATCAACATCCATATTTATTGATTTAATAAAATTTTGTGCAACAAATCCCGTGCCGCCAGTGATAAGATAATGCATAACTTTTCCTATATTAAATTATTCACAGAGTTATTCAAAGCTTATTTCTACCATAGTATTTTAGCTGAATGCGATAAATGTTATTGCAATTTACCTAGCTTTGCAAGTATTTTACATTTAACAACTCTGGTTTTTTAGTTGACAAACGATAAGACACGTTATACTGTTGATTGATTATTTAACTCTAGATATATGAATTATAAATGGCGAAATGTTGGAGCTTAAAAGATTTTAAAAAAGGCTTTATTCGCTGTAGTGAGCTTAATTTATCTTACCAAAACATTGGAGACAATGAAGCACGAGTTATTGCTGATGCAATAGTAAGCTATAATTCTTGTGACTTTAATACATTATGTCCCCAAATCACAAAATTAAATTTATATTCTAATAATATTACGAGCAAAGGAGCATCTGAGCTAGCAAGAACAATTGGGGTCAACTCTCCTTTAACGCATTTAGATTTAGGTTATAACAACATCGGTAATTCTGGGATCGAAGCAATATCGAACGCTTTAATAACAAATACTTCACTTAACAAGCTTTCAATTGATCAAAATACATTTGATGACAAGGGGACTGAGTATTTGGCTCAAGGAATTCTTAATCACTCTTCTCTGAGTTCAATAGACATAAGTCATAATAATATTAGTAATAGTGGGGCCTATCTTCTTGTAAAATCTATTTTGCAAAAACCGCATTTAACTAACTTACAAATGTATGGCAACAATATTAGCAATAGATTTATAGAACATCTTAATGTGCCCTATAAAATATCTCATTTTCCCTGTAATAACATCAACATTTACCAAAATAACATATATTCAAGTGATGACTATGAATATATGCCCCTAGGTGGCATATCAGATTAACTATTAAACTCATCCGCCAAAAAGTTGCACATGCTACGCATGAGTACTTTTTGCCGAATTTATTTTTTAATTAAAGTCCTTAAAATTTTTTATAAAAACTCTTATTTTATTCAGGATACACTTCATAAAATTTACTATAACAACCTTATATTTATAGAGTTATAAAACTTTTGGCATGAATACTATTAAAGATACTAATTTAATTTACTATACTTAAAAATCCCAATCATCACCCATAAAATCAAACCAATTATTAATAGACAAATCAGAAAAACGCTGCCCCCCTTTTAATAGTAACAAGCTTGTAATCTGTGGAATCTCTCGCGCTAAAGACAAATCAAGTGGTGTTTTTGGAGATGGAAATGGGGATGAATCATAATCATCTACATCCGAAGTATCGTTAACAGAGCCTGGGTGATACTTTAATATTTCTCTTATCATTTTTAACCGATTCTGTAATGTGTTGTCAGAGCAAATAGCTACTTGAAGAGGAGTTATATCATCACACATGTTAATATTCTCAAACTTCTTAGACAACAACTCTTTTACTCCTTCAACTTCACCACTTGATATCAGACATAAATATAGTAAATCAATACTAACTTTAGCCTCCTCATCTCTCAATTCTTCAAATATTTCCCTCCATGCTGAATCATTTTTTTGTTTTTTATAGGCCTGATAAGAAAAGCTTTCTCCAGATTCTGTTATCTTACCAAAATCAAAAAACTTTTTCTTTTCATATTTAGGTAAATTTTTCAAAAAATCTAATAATAAGTGCCCTGCGTCTAAATTTCCACTACTTAACGCAGTGTTCAAAGCATTAGTGAAACTATGTTTATTATAAATATGATGTGATTGATTGGAATTAAAAATTTCTTCTACTAAACAGTTAAATTCTGGGTTTATTTGATTCCTAAATACCATTTTACTCAAAGGAGTGCTTCCCGAAGAGTTTAGATGATGAATATCAGCACCGCGTTTTATCAACTCTCTTACCGCTCTAACATCACCCTCTTGGATAAAAATTTCCAAAGCAGTAGTTCCTTTTTCATCTTCGCTATTAATAGAAATACCCTGAGATAATAGGCCATCAAGAGACGAATAATCCTCCTTACCAGATGCAGTTTTTATTAAAATAAAATGGTCAGATTTATTAATAGCCTTTACTTCATTATCAATAAAAAGCTCTAATACTTTACGATCTTTACAAAAATCTGCAAACCCAATTGGTGTTGCATTCTCTGGCCTCACCATCTCACGATATTTTGTAAAAAGGCCATCTCTATAAAGACCATGAGTTATATCTTTACTAAATTTTGTTAAATCAACACCTGATTCTATAACTTTTTCTACACCCTCAAAATTTGATGATTCAATATTGTCTATTAATTCCTTTTGCAATTTTATATTTTTAGATTTTAGTACGTATGGCACAATTTTTTACACTAATAGTTAGATTAGTATAAATCTATTACAACTTATATTGCTTAGCAAGTATTTTTTTTATAATCACCTAGAGCCACCAGAAAAAACTGATGATATACACCATTGAAGCAATAGCTGTTTAAATTCTAATTCATATTTTGCAAGAATAGTACTCCTAATAGTAGTTATATAATCATCATTACGAAGCTCAAGATTTGCATAACCACAAATTTTGACACCATGATACAGAACAAAGTGACGCTGATTATCTATAAAAAACTCATTGTTTTTTAGTTCTTTGACATTATTTTTTAAACGCATTTGATTGACAAAATCCTTTTCCATAGGCGTTGCACAATACTGTAAATAGATACCATCAAAATCTGTTTTTTTGATGACTTCATGAATAAAATTAGCTTTTTTAATGGTGTAATTATATAAAAAAGATTGATCCTTATCGTGGGAATCTTCTTCTTTCGCTATCTTATATTTTAATTTCTCATATTCTTGTCTTTCTGACTCATTATTGCGCAAGAAATCACGAAACATTAAATTTGACTGAATAGCTGGATGACCAAAATCAAACATGTGTAAATTAATACTAATCTCATGGCGATACCTAAAACCATATTTAAATGGGATACTCCACTCACCCTTATATTCAAAACCAATTTGCTCAAGAGCTTTTACCGCTAGTTGCGCATCATTCACCTGCAAACAAACATCAATTTTATGCTTACTCGCAAGACCCGGAACTGACGTTGAACCAACATGGTGTATTTGACAAATATTATCACCTAGCGCATTTTTTATTCTTGATTCAATATTTTGATATTCTTTAGGCCATGATGGATCATATGGCACAATATTAACTTTGTTTTTCATAGTTTTTCTCATGATTAATTAGCCATTCTTTTCGATCGATGCCTCCACCATACCCACCAAGACTTCCATTACTGTTAATCACACGATGACATGGAACAATAATAGATAAGTGATTTGCGGCATTTGCATTTGCCACCGCTCTAAATGCCTTACTGTTACCAGTTAACTTTGCTTGGTTAAGATAACTCATCGTTTCACCATATGGTATTTGTTGCAAAGATTGCCAAGATAATTCTTGAAAATCAGTTCCATTTAAATATACCGGGGTTTTGAATTGTTTTAATTTACTAGTAAAATATAAATCTAATTCTTTTTCGATCAGGTCAATTATTTTATTTCCACCATTTTCTATAGGTCCAATTTTCTTTAATTTATCACAAGCACCATTCAAACCTTTACGATTAGTAAAATCTAGTAAATATAAAAAATCTTCGCTTGCAACTGCAACCATTTTACCAAGTGGGGTATTGAAGCTAGATAATTTAAGAGAATAGTTTATAGACATAGAATTGGGTTGTTAAACATACAAGTTAAAGGCTCACTACTAGACGGCAAGTTTTGCTCGTCCCTTTTAATCCATTTCAGTTTTTTAATTCATGCTTTTTAACAAACTAATCATTTTTATGCACATGTAGTAAACAACGAATATTTAAAATATCAGGATTCAAAATATTTGATATAAAGAAATGAATTTGAAAGTAGTGTTCATAAAAAAATAATATTTAATTATGAACACCTACTATAAAAGAAAAAAGCTTGTATTGCAAGCTTGGCAGCGACCTACTCTCCCGTGTCTCAGGACAAAGTACCATCGGCGCTGTGGGGTTTCACTTCCGAGTTCGGAATGGGATCGAGTGTTTCACCCACGCTATAACCACCAAGCTAGCAATACAAGCTTTTAAAGTCTGTATTATATGCTATTTTTAGCAAAAAACAAGAATAAATTTTAACTTTTTTTATCATTACTGAATCTTGTATAAGATTAACACTACATGCATTCGTATACTCAAAACAAAATAAATCAATCGAGCTATTAGTACCAGTAAGCTTCACATGTTACCATGCTTCCACACCTGGCCTATCAACGTGGTGGTCTTCCACGGCTCTGATAGGGAAGTCTAGTTTTGAGGTGGGTTTCCCGCTTAGATGCATTCAGCGGTTATCCCTTCCATACTTAGCTACCCAGCTATGCCGTTGGCACGACAACTGGTCCACCAGAGGTATGTCCACCTCGGTCCTCTCGTACTAAAGGCAGATCCTCTCAAACTTCCTACACCCACGGCAGATAGGGACCGAACTGTCTCACGACGTTCTAAACCCAGCTCACGTACCACTTTAAACGGCGAACAGCCGTACCCTTGGGACCTTCTCCAGCCCCAGGATGTGATGAGCCGACATCGAGGTGCCAAACGATTTCGTCGATATGAACTCTTGGAAATCATCAGCCTGTTATCCCCGGCGTACCTTTTATCCGTTGAGCGATGGCCCTTCCACTCGGAACCACCGGATCACTATGACCGACTTTCGTCTCTGCTCGACTTGTAGGTCTCGCAGTCAGGCTAGCTTATGCCATTGCACTCTAACAGTTGATTTCTGACCAACTTGAGCTAACCATCGCGCGCCTCCGTTACTGTTTAGGAGGCGACCGCCCCAGTCAAACTACCCACCATACATTGTCCCAAGTCCTGATTCAAGGATTGATGGTTAGATATCAAAAATTAGAAGGGTGGTATCTCACATTGCGACTCCACATTCACTAGCGTGAACGCTTCATAGTCTACCACCTATTCTGCACATCTAATTTCTAATACCAGTGTAAAGCTATAGTAAAGGTGCACGGGGTCTTTCCGTCTAACCGCGGGAACTCAGCATCTTAACTGAGAATTCAATTTCGCTGAGTCGATACTGGAGACAGCGGGGAAATCGTTACGCCATTCGTGCGGGTCGGAACTTACCCGACAAGGAATTTCGCTACCTTAGGACCGTCATAGTTACGGCCGCCGTTCACTGGGACTTCAATTCAGAGCTTGCACCCCTCCTTTTAATCTTCCAGCACTGGGCAGGCGTCAGACCCTATACTTCGTCTATTGACTTAGCAGAGCCCTGTGTTTTTAGTAAACAGTCGCTACCCCCTGGTATGTGCCACCTATATCTGGTTGCCCAAATATAGGTCATCTTTATCCCGAAGTTACAGATGCAATTTGCCTAGTTCCTTCAGCATCGTTATCTCAAGCGCCTTGGTATACTCTACCTGTCCACCTGTGTCGGTTTAGGGTACGGTCTTATATGGAGAAGCTATTTCCTGGAAGTCATTCGCTGCACATACCAATCCAATAAGGATGTACAACTTACTGCCTTCGTCACTATCTCCAGGTTCAGGAATATTAACCTGATTCCCATCGGCTACGCCTTTCAGCCTCACCTTAGGGGCCGACTAAGCCTGCGCAGATTAGCTTTACGCAGGAACCCTTGGACTTTCGGCGAGAATGTCTCTCACATTCTTTGTCGCTACTCATGTCAGCATTCTCACTTCCGATACCTCCAGTAATCCTTACAGATTACCTTCACAGGCTTACGGAACGCTCCGCTACCACTCATATCTTTTGATATGAATCCACGTCTTCGGTACATAACTTTAGCCCCGTTACATTGTCGGCGCAGGAAAACTTAATTAGACTAGTGAGCTATTACGCTTTCTTTAAAAGATGGCTGCTTCTAAGCCAACTTCCTAGTTGTTTTGGTCTTCCCACATCCTTTAACACTTAGTTATGATTTTGGGACCTTAGACGGTGGTCTGGGCTCTTTCCCTCTCGACTATGGACCTTAGCACCCATAGTCTGTCTGCTATATTGTACTCATTGGCATTCGGAGTTTGATTAAGTTTGGTAAGTCTGTTGGACCCCCTAGCTCATTCAGTGCTCTACCTCCAATGGTAATCATATAACGCTCTACCTAAATAGATTTCGCGGAGAACCAGCTATATCCGAGTTTGATTGGCCTTTCACCCCTAACCACAGCTCATCTCCTAATTTTTCAACATTAGTGAGTTCGGTCCTTCAGTAGATGTTACTCCACCTTCAACCTGGCCATGGCTAGATCACCCGGTTTCGGGTCTAATTCATCGAACTTTGTCGCCCTATTCAGACTCGCTTTCGCTACGCCTACACCTATCGGCTTAAGCTCGCTCGATAAACTAAGTCGCTGACCCATTATACAAAAGGTACGCAGTCACAAAAGCAAGCTTTTGCTCCTACTGCTTGTAAGCATTCGGTTTCAGTGTCTATTTCACTCCCCTCTCGGGGTTCTTTTCACCTTTCCCTCACGGTACTAGTTCACTATCGGTCGTTAGAGAGTACTTAGGCTTGGAGGGTGGTCCCCCCATGTTCAGACAGGATTTCACGTGTCCCGCCCTACTCGAGAATCTAAAAGCTTTTTACCTATACAGGGCTATCACCTATTGCTGCCAACCTTTCCATGTTGTTCTAGTTTTTACTTTTAAATTACTGGCCTGGTCCGCGTTCGCTCGTCACTACTAACGGAGTCTCGTTTGATGTCCTTTCCTTCAGCTAATGAGATATTTCAGTTCACTGAGTTTGCTTCACATAACTATGTATTCATTATATGATACCTGATTAATCAGGTGGGTTCTCCCATTCGGAAATCTCCGGATCACAGTTTATTCACAACTCCCCGGAGCTTATCGCAGTGTATTACGTCCTTCATCGCCTTCTAACGCCAAGGCATCCACCAAATGCTCTTATTATATTTATCTTGCCAAAAACTTGATTATACGATGCATGTAGAATTAATTCTTACACACTTTTTCAGTATCCACTCACGATTTAAATTATCGCGGTGTATTTAGTTTTATTTATTCTCATTTTTCACTTTTTAAACAGCTTTTGCAGAGCCCGCTTTCGTATGTGTCGTCTGCATGACCATGTTTATATACGCATCACTGAGGATTGTCAAACACTATTTTTAAAAAAAATGCTTTTTTTATATTTTTTTTAAAAATACCCCATGAAAACGGCTTATACTCAGGAAAAAAGCGTTTATAATAATATAACAATATCTTAGAAAACGCTGTCTATTATCTTTCCGCACTTTAAAAAAATATAAAATACTATTTTTATATACCTCATAATGTTTTCTAAATTAAACTTTAAAAAGACAAAAGACAGAGAATATTTACAAAATTTACTATATAGTGAATTAAGTTGAATTTTGATACGGACACTTGTAGATTGGAACCTACATCTAATCCTTTTAGGGTAAAACTGTTACCTATGTGATAAGAATAAACTGTTACCTATCTCTTCAGTATATACCACAAGAAAATGGTGCACTTGGTTGGATTCGAACCAACGACCTTCACCTTCGGAGGGTGACGCTCTATCCAACTGAGCTACAAATGCATAATATAAGATAATAATAAGTTTGCTTTAGACTTAAACTTCAACTTAATTCACTATATCAGTGTAGCAATCTTATCTATTTTTGTTTGTCTGACTATACCAGTATAATGGAACTAAATTACATGGTAAATACTAAAAGGTGACAAAATTATAAATAATATTTTTTGACTATACTTAGGATTTTAATACTAGGTGAAGAAGTAATAGATCAGATGTGGGAAGATGGTGCCGGATGTCGGATTTGAACTGACAACCTACCGCTTACAAGGCGGTTGCTCTACCGTTGAGCTAATCCGGCACAAGAGAAGGATTTTAGAGAAAACTAATTAAACTCCCTCTCGAAACAGAGTATACTATTTTTCTTGAGCTTTCAATTCTTTTTTTGAAGGTTTTGTAGTTTGCGCTTTACTTCTGATATCCATTTTCTTAAGAATAGCTTCTGGAAGTTTAATACCAGCATCTTTAATAAAATAAGCTACTTTCTCAGTTGGTTGAGCACCTGTAGAAAGCCAGTGTTCAATTCTATCACTTTTCAGAGTAATTCTTTCTTCATTACCTTTTGCTAAAAGCGGGTTATAAGTACCAACTTTTTCAATAAAAGCACCATCTCTAGGAGCTCTCACATCTGCAATAACAATTCTATAATAAGGCTTTTTCTTTGCACCGCCTCTCGCTAAACGAATTTTAACTGACATAACAATTCCTATTTAATTTTTTCTTCTTTAAACTCAACATGCTTACGAACTCTAGGATCGTACTTTCTAAAGCTTAGCTTTTCTGTTAAAGTTTTTGGGTTACGTTTTTTTACTAAAAAATAACCTGTACCTGCAGTACTTACAAGCTTTACCAATAAGTTTTTATTTCTTTTCTTAGACACGGCTTTTTAATCCACCTTAAATCAATATTTATATAAAAATAACTAACACGTAAAATATACTCGAAAAACCAATTAGTCAAGTTATTATTTTAATAATTAATATAATAACGCCAAATAATACTAAAAATCACCACATGTATTGAATATATCCAAAGAGTGTTACGACTAATGCAAGTAATGAAATTATATTTTACTGATAAATAGTGCTTTCTACTGCTTAATGAAATATATAACATGTAAAGTACGCACAGAGTAATTATATAATCCAAAAACGTGAATTTATGCCAAAACGACATCACTGCATATACCGAAGACATACAACATAGTTGAATGGCAGACACTTCTGAGCTCAGCACTTTCTTTTTACACAAAAACCCGATTACCATAAATAAAATTGCCAGCGAACCATATTCAAATAAATTAAAAGTAAATAAAGTACTCCATATCAAAAAAGGATAGTGCAAGTAATAGTAAGGGGCTTTGCAACTACTTTGCAGCAAGAAAAGATAAATCTGCCCTAAAAAAATAGAAATTAATATATTTGCACAAATAAATTCATGCCGAATAAATATAACAGTAAAAATATATAGAGATATGCCATGAAATAACACGCCAAAATTCAAACACCCTCGGAAATTATAACCAGCATAAAAACAAAATATTGGAAATGAAACCCTACCAACGGCACGTAACCAAAAAGTCTCGGGAGCTAAATAAAGACCAAAATGATCAGCAACCATTGCTAATATAGCCAATATTTTTAAGTAATCTTGTTTATTCGCAACTTTAGCGCTCATACAAAACCTTATGTAAATTCAACATGAACGAAAACAGACAAAAAATCAGGATACTAGCAGAAATCACCCCTATGATTGAGATGAACTTTATAAAAAAGCTATCTGCAAAAAACAAATCATTCCAATAGTAATTGACTGAATATATAAATAACCACATTCCACAAGAAGCCACACATACTTTTCCAATAAATTGTTTCGTGCTTACACTAACTTTTAAATTACCATATTTCTTTGCGCCCAAAGCCAACATATAAACATTAATCCATGCTGAAATTGATGATCCAACAGCAATACCAACCGCGCCAAAAGGCACCATTAACAATATATTCAATATCGTATTAATCAGTAAAGAATATAGGCTAATACGCAATGGAGACTGGGTATCTAGATTGGCATAATATATCGGCGTAATAATTTTTGCTAAAGTAAATGCAGGTAAACCCAAGGCAAAGCCCGCTAATACTTTAGAAGTAATCAATGTATCCTTATTTAAAAACTCACCCCTTTCATAAATCAAGTGAATTATAGGCTCTGCCATAGCAAATAAACCTATCATCGCTGGTATAGAAATAAATAAAGCAACCCTCACCACTTTATTCTGTAAGATATTAATACGATCATATTCTTGCGTAGAATATAATTTTGATAATTCAGGTAATAATATAGTGCCAAATGTAATTCCTATTAGCGCTAATGGCAGCTGATAAAGCCTATCGGCATAACTTAATACCGACACTGCACCAGGTAAAAAACTTGATATTGAATTAGAAATAAATAGATTTAATTGCTGCGCACCAGAACTAACTGCAGCCGGACCCATTTTACATAATAACTCCATCACTGAAGGATCATGACGATTATAAGTAATAGAAAATAGTAATTTGGCACGGTAAACACAAAATAACATAAAAGTGACCTGCACAATACCAGCAACAATTAAGGAATAAGCTATACTATAGTGCGCTGTATATCTACCTTGAAAATAATAAGTATATAAAACAACAATCGAGCTCATTAAAATAGGCACAAACGCCAAAGCCCAAAACTTTCTAACTGAGTTCAGCATACCTCCTAAAATCGCTATTACCGATAAAAATATTAAATATGGCGTGGTAATACGACACAAAGCAACAGCTAGCTCAAATTTTTCTGGCTTAGCATAAAAACCTGGAGCTATTAACAACATTAAATACGGCATTGTTATCTCTAAGATAACTGTAATAGCCATCAACACCAATATCAATAGAAAGAAAATATTACCCGCAAATTGCCTAGCGCCATCTTCTGACTCTATCAATTTTTTACTAAAAATTGGAATAAAAACTGAAGATAAAGCACCCTCACCAAAAATACGTCGGAATAAATTAGGAAACTTAAAAGCAACATTCACGCAATCAGCAAATATTGTTGTGCCAAAAGTATTAGCAATGAATAGCTCTCTAGCTAAACCAAAAAACCTAGAAAGCAAGGTAAAGAACGCAACGATTATTCCTGACTTAAACATGTGATCTCTACCTTTACTACATATTATTTATGCTCTCTCTATTGCCTCTTGAATCAGATCTTTGGCTTTCTGAGCACCTTCCCAGCCAATTATTTTTACCCACTTATTTTTCTCTAGTTTTTTATAAGCTTCAAAAAAATGCACAATTCTATCTTTTAATATAACAGGAACATCTTCGAGGTCCTTAACATGATCAAAAATAGAGTCAAGCTTTGAAGCTGGCACAGCTAGAATCTTTTCATCAATACCAGATTCATCCTCCATTAACAATACTGCAACTGGCCTAACTGGCAAAACTGCACCATGAATAATTGGATATTGCGACATAACTAATACATCAGCTGGATCACCATCACCCGATAAAGTATGAGGTACAAAACCATAGTTACAAGGATACGACATCGCTACTTGCATAAAACGATCCACCATGATTGCACCTGAGTCCTTGTCAAACTCGTACTTCACTGGTGAATTTTGCATTGGTATTTCAATAATCACATTAAAATCACCATTTTTGGCTTTTGCCGGAATTTTATCTATAAACATTTGTTGTCCCTTTTTGCTATTATATATTAAATGTTTTTTAATCCAAAAACTTCTTTAAATCAAGAAAAATACTATACTATCTTTTGGTATTCATGATAAATTTTTCTTACCGCTTCGATCCACATAACACAAATCATAATAAAAATAATCATCAATATCGGTGCTATTGAGCCATATGTTGCCATTGGGAAAAGAGTAAAAATAATTGATTGCACTAACCCACTAGCCGACTTTCCCACTTTGTGACTTATAACATCAACAGCGGCCTTACCCTTTGTTCGTAGCTCCTGATCTAAAGGTATATAGAGCATTTGCGTGGAAGTATCAAGGATCGAATATTTCGAACCTTTGGATAAAATATTTTGAACTGCACCTACAAATACGGCTAGCACTAATGGGGAAACTATAATAACCTTATCAAATAAACTAACAAAATAATCATCAAACACCACCAAGAAAAAGAATAATGAGCCAGTTATTAAAATAATAATTGGCGAAATTACAGCTGCTGCAAACCAACTTTTTTTGCGCATAATATTATTACCAATCACAGTCATGATCATAATCGCCACACCAGTCCATAATATATACAGGCTATTAAAAGCAGCATATTCACTAACTGTTGGATAAAGCTCTTTAATCTTTGATTTCCAAACCGCTTCAACTAAGTTCATTGATAAACCAAATGAGGCCGAGCAAATCAACATGAGCCATAAATACCTTGAGCGAGTAATGTACTTAAAGCTTTCAAACAGCCCCATTCTTGGACGATTAAGTTTTTTCTTCGCCGCATCATTTATATCTTGAGAATTAGCAAGCAATGTATTTGATATATATCTGACTAATAAACATGCTAAAACCGATGAGATAACAACCATACTAATGGAAATCTTCGTCAACAATATCTTGTTATTTGATACCGTAAATAAACGGCTTAAATAACCAGTTTCTGAAGATAAGTTCATCATTAAAAAGCCAACAATTATTACCGATGAATTACCAAACAAGGAAAATAAGGTATAAAAACGCTTCGCTTCACTAGTATTTGTGACCTCATTTGCAATTTGCCAAAAAATTAGCACGTAAAAAATATTAGGCCATAATTCAGAAAAAGCATAAAATAATACGTAGCTCCAATTGCCTATTGTTGCAATATACCATTTGAAATTTGGATATTGCTCTGTTAAAGAGCGTAGAAGGTCCCTATCCATATGAAAAAAATCTACATTAGGATAAATCACAAATGCAAAAACGACATAAAAACCTAAAAATATTGAAATAAGATAGTAAAAAATTGTACTAATTGACAAATGATTGACCATTTTTGCATAGATCACCACAAATAATGCAGCTAGGGGAGTGATAACATACACTTTACTAAAACTAGTTATTTCTGCGCTAACTTCAGAAATCAAAATACTATCTTTAAGAATACGCAGAATATTTTGATTAAAAATAACACAAAACATCAGAGCAGCAATGGGGATGAATTTCGACAATTCGTGATTATGTATTGGCCAAAAGATATTGCGGAAATTACTGTTAAATTGGTGGGACTCTTGATTAGACATCGCTTGCATTAAACATTAATAGACAAAAAAAAAACTAAACTAGTCATCTTTAGCCGTAGCGTATGTTTACGAAGACATAAAGCGAAGTCGCATACTTTTTAATACGATTAAAACATTGATAGATATTTAACATAACTAAGATAGAAAGTCAAGGAACCTTGTGATATTAACTATTATTAATTTTTCTAATTAACACTTGTTAAACTTTATGAGATAATCCTCTGATGTTTTTTAAACTAGACTAAAACAAGGAGTACGATGCCTTTACAAGTGATAGAAGATTATTACTATTCTATTAGCAATGCAGTGGAAGGTGTATTGTTAAATCAGATAGACTTTGGTCAAAACCCTACTGAACAATCACTTAAAGATAATTTTAATGACCTTAACAACACCCTTAGTGACATTAAATACTCATCAAACAATTTTAATGTAATTCATGTATCTCTATATAACCCTGAACAACTAGCACCATTCCTTAAAGAAAATGTTGAATATCAAATATCAGATATTTTTGATTGTGCTTTATCATACATCAATTATCAAATACTAGATCAACTTAACCCACAAAATGAATCAGAGTACACAGAGTTGAAAAAATTAGGTTGGGATTTTGGCGAATTATATAATAACCTTGTAACAAATGCCTCCTCCGAAAATACCATATTAGGCACTGCTTACAAAGGAGAAGATTTTTTAGTTCAAAACTCTAATATAGAGGATGATTTCAAAACAGCCGCTATTGCTCAACTAACAGATTTAGGCGTTAAATTAGACAAGGCGTATAACATAGTGGAATCAAAAAATTTCAACAACACTACTATGAAACTAATTTTAGAAAAAATTGAGAGTGAACGTAATCGTTCAGTAGAGGAAATTATTGATGAAGTTATAAGCCAAAACGAAAACCAAGCAAACAACGATCTATCTTTAGATGAGCAAATGCAGATAGCTATAACGCTAAGCCTCCAAGATAATCCAGGTAATGCCGCACCAGCAAACCCACAGCCTTTCAATGATGCCCACGATAATCCAGAAAATTTATTAAACTTGGAAGCCCTAGAAGAAGAAAACAACAACCGAGGCTATTTTTATGGCTTTTTCTCTTCCATTTTCAGTGGGGCGACTTATGCTGTGAAATCACCGTTTATTTTCACATATAATATTTCAACTTATGTGCTTAGTAATATATTTTCAATATTTACTAATTAACCCGCCAAAAAGTTGCACATGCTACGCATGAGTACTTTTTGCCGAATTTATTTTGCCCACCTTCCTAAAAAACGTGGTTTTTAGGAAGGTAAAAATATTATTTGATGATATATAGTAAATTAAGTTGAATTAAGCGTACTTTACAGGGTTAGAAGATTTTTGGCGCGTATATTTACTAATAATCGGTGATCCAGCGAAAATTATGGTATGCTTCGTATAGCAAAATAACTAGGAACATTCCACATATTGCAAACATAATGCTAAGAAAAACTTCCCGGAAACCTTGTGAAAAGTAACAAGCTATCGTTAAGGCAACAATAATAAGAAAGCTATATAGACCACCAGCATAAATAGTTTGGAATACTATGTTATTAGTAAAATACCACATTAATGTTTGATCATTCGAAGCATAAGACACTAAAGGGGCAAACACCGCCCCTAAAAACAAAACTATGTTGCGATAGGATATTAGCATAAACATATCTAAAGAGCCTAAAGCCCTTCCCTCTCTACTATCTTTTTCTTGATATTTGCAATAGCTTTTGCTGGGTTCAAACCTTTCGGGCAAGTTTTTGTACAGTTCATGATCGTGTGGCAACGATATAGCTTAAATGGATCTTCTAAATCATGCAACCTCTCTCCATCAGCCTCATCACGAGAATCAGCAAGCCACCTATAGGCTTGTAATAATATTGCCGGGCCTAGATATTTATCACCATTCCACCAATAGCTTGGACAAGAAGTGGAACAACAAGCACATAATATACATTCATATAAACCATCAAGCTTCTCGCGATCTTCTTCTGACTGCAAGCGCTCCTTATTTTTTGAAACTGGAGTATCGGTTTTTAACCATGGCTCGATTGAAGCATATTGCGCATAAAAATGAGTCATATCTGGCACAAGGTCCTTAATCACATTCATATGCGGTAGTGGATATATTTTAATATCGCCCGATATTTCTGCAATTGATTTTGTGCAAGCTAGAGTGTTTGTTCCATCAATATTCATCGCGCAGCTACCACATATACCTTCTCGGCATGAGCGTCTGAATGTTAAACTTGGATCTATTTCATTCTTGATTTTTATCAATGCATCCAGAACCATTGGTCCGCATTTATCCAGATCAATTTCGTAGCTATCTAGCTGCGGGTTTTTATCATCATCTGGATTATAACGATATATTTTTAAAGTTTTAGTCGACTCTGATGCAACTACTGCAACATGTTTTTTGCCTTCTGCTACTCTTGAATTTGGTGGTAATCTTAAATCAGCCATATCTTATACCTTATATTAATATACCCTCTTAACTGGTGGAACTGTGTCAACTTCGTCTGTTTTTGTTTCGAATATGACTGGTTTATAGTCAATTTTTACTTTACCAGATTCTTCAAGCCACAGCATTGTATGCTTCATCCATTGATCATCATCACGCTCGGGGAAATCTTCGCGCGCGTGCGCCCCTCTGCTTTCCTTACGGTTTGATGCAGCATGCATGGTAAGAACCGCTTGGTCAAGCAGGTTTCCTAACTCTAATGCTTCGACTAAATCACTATTCCAAATCATCGATTTATCAACAACTTTGATATTCTGATATTCCTTGCGAACCTCATCGATGAGTTCTTGCCCTTCTTCTAGGGTTTCAGCTGTGCGAAACACTGCTGCGTGATTTTGCATAATCTTTTGCATTTTGAGCCTTAAATCAGCAACTAAAATATCACCATCAGAACTTTTAACTTGTGTTAAACGCTCACATAATGAATCAATCACGCCATCTTTTAATCTCTTATGAGGCTTATTTGCTTTTAAAGTGTCTTTCACTCGGTGCGCTGCTGCACGACCAAACACTACCAAATCAAGTAATGAGTTTGAACCTAATCTATTTGCACCATGAACAGAAACACAACCAGCCTCACCAATTGCCATTAAGCCAGGGACAATTTCTTCTTTGCCATCTTTTAAAGTAATCACTTCAGTATGGTAGTTAGTTGGTATGCCGCCCATATTATAATGAACTGTTGGGATAACTGGAATTGGATCTTTTGTTACGTCAACACCTGCAAAGATTTTTGCCGTCTCAGAAATACCTGGCAATCTCTTCTCAAGAACTTCATCTGGCAAATGATTTAGATGTAAATATACATGATCTTTATGCTCACCAACGCCTCGACCTTCCCTTATTTCCATAGTCATTGAACGAGACACCACATCGCGCGATGCAAGGTCCTTTGCTGATGGAGCGTATCTTTCCATAAAACGCTCACCCTCAGAATTGACCAAATATCCACCCTCGCCTCTTGACCCTTCAGTGATCAAACAACCAGCCCCATAAATGCCAGTTGGGTGGAATTGTACAAACTCCATATCCTGCATAGCTAATCCAGCACGAATACACATGCCGCCACCATCACCAGTGCAAGTGTGCGCCGAAGTTGCTGAAAAATATGCACGACCATAGCCACCAGTAGCTAGAACTACTTTATGACCACGAAATACATGCAGAGTACCATCATCAAGATTCCAGGCCATAACACCCTTACATTCTCCATCTTCCATGATCAAGTCAGTAGCAAAATACTCAATGAAAAACTGCGCTTTATGCTTTAATGCTTGTTGATATAAAGTATGCAATATTGCATGGCCAGTGCGGTCCGCTGCTGCGCAAGTTCTCTGAGCCGCTTTACCTTTACCATACTCGGTAGTCATACCACCAAACGGTCTTTGATATATCTTCCCCTCCTTATTACGCGAAAATGGCACGCCATAATGTTCTAATTCTATAATGCTTTCTGCTGCATTTTTACACATATATGCAATTGCATCCTGATCCCCAAGCCAATCTGAACCTTTTACGGTATCATACATATGCCAGCGCCAATCGTCTTTACCCATATTACCAAGAGCTGCGCTAATACCACCTTGAGCTGCAACTGTATGACTACGTGTTGGGAATACTTTTGAAATACACGCGGTACTAAATCCCGCCTCAGCCATTCCAAATGTTGCTCTTAGACCCGCTCCACCAGCGCCAACAACAACGACATCAAACTCATGTTCGACTATATTATATTTTTCTGACATATTTTTTATAAACTCATTATATATATTAAAGATACCGCAAAACTAACTGCCGTCACAATCACCAGAATCTTTATCATTATTACTAAAGCAACACGCATCACACGGCACTTGATATAGTCTTCAAAAATCACCTGCATCCCTATTGATGAGTGGTATAAAGCAGTGGGAATAAATATCATTAAAACTGCAGAATTGTAAGGTGCTTGTAAAATATCGATAAAAGATGCAATCGTAGTGGCGTGGCTAACTTTTGCAATAAAACAAACCATCCATGCAGTCAAAATCACCATCATTATTGCCGTGATTCTCTGTTTCATCCAGTGGTCTGAGCCTTTCCCGGCAGATCCCAGGTTTTTAGCCATTGATAAACTTGATCTATATTTGTTTTGCATTTCACTCATCTCTTTTTCCTAAATATATAGCCAAAATAATGCTGTTAAAATGACCGAAATTAAAATAACTGCTACACCACTTCTATTAATACAATTAATTTCAAATCCGCGCCCCGTATCCCATACTAAATGTCTGATACCGGTGCAAAAATGATAAAAATATCCATAACTAGTAATGTATAATAAAGACTTTACTATTAAATTATCAAAACACTCAAAGTAACAATTATTAAAACCACTAAATACCCATAATATGAACCACCAGCTTAGTGCTAATATCATAACAAATAATCCCGTTCCACTCATTCTATGTCCAATGGAAAGAACTGAGCTTATTTGTGGTTTATATATACTTAAATGCGGCGATAATGGCCTTTTATTTTTTGTCTCTTCGATTTTATTCATATGTCCATTATTCTAGTAATGTTGACGCCTATGCGATACTGACCTACAACGTAGTATAGACCGTTGACTCTCTAATTGTCAACTCAATCAGTAAAAAAGCAGAGCTTAAGTACGGTCTAGTTAATAATAAGCAACAGAGAAGTATAATCTCATAATTTTTTTAAAAAAATAGTGACTAGTAAAAAATTTAATGATATCGTCTTTAGCAGATTAATTTTTCAATTGTTGAATAGTCCAATATGCCAACAAACTCCAAAGTAGTTAATAACTATATAGACGCGTTATACGATTTATGTAAAGATAATGCGGCGAAAGAGAAAGTATTAAGTGATCTTCAGAATGTGAATGAAATAATTTTTACTCACGCAGATTTAGCCGAGGCTTTATCTTCCTTAACGATTCCAGCTGATAATAAAATTAGTGCATTTAAGAAAATTACTGAGAAAAATAAATTTTCTGAATTAACAACAAATTTTGTTACAGTTTTAATTAAAAATAACCGAGTCAATCTTTTAAAAGAAATATTGGAACTATTCAAAACGCGTGTTAATCAAACCTTAGGAAAAAAGCAAATATCAATTACTTCGTCAACAAAATTACTGCCCGAATCTTTAAAACTATTAGAGCAATATTTAGCCAAAAAATTAAATAGTAAAGTTGAATTCGATTTGAACATAGATAAATCATTACTTGGCGGGGTGCTTATTAATTACGAGGGCAAATTGCTCGATTTTTCAATTTTAGGGGCAATTACCACAGTTGAGAAAAAAATTCTTTAAAATTATGCGAAATAGGCATTTTTTTACAGCTTGCGTAATATAAATTTTTATATTAACTTATATTGTGTTTTTGATAAATTATAACATGGAGTACAAGGGATGAATCTTAACCCATCAGAAATATCTGAAATTTTAAAACGTGAAATTAGTAACGTCGGGGAATTAAGTAAGCAAGAAGAGGTTGGCTACGTTGTTAAAGTTGGAGATGGTATTGCAAATGTTAGTGGTATTGAAAAGGTTCAAGCTGGTGAAATGGTTGAGTTTGACTCTGGTATCAAGGGTCTTGCTTTAAACCTCGAAAGCGATGTTGTTGGCATAGTAATCATGGGTGATGATAGCACTATACGACAAGGCGATAAAGTCAAACGTACTGGTGAAATTTTACAAACACCAATTGGTCCTGAAATGATTGGCAGAGTCGTTGATGCATTGGGAAGACCAATTGATGGTAAAGGTGATATTAAAACTAAAAAAACTAGTAAGATTGAAGTCAAAGCTCCAGGTATTATTAGCAGAAAAAGTGTGCACGAGCCGTTGCAGACTGGAATCAAAGCTATTGATGCATTAATACCTATAGGCCGCGGTCAAAGAGAGCTTATTGTTGGCGATCGTCAGACGGGTAAAACAACTATTGCTATAGACACTATCATCAATCAAAAAAATGCTCACCTTGCTGGAGAAAACGGCGACAAAGTATATTGTGTTTATGTTGCAATTGGCCAGAAAAGATCTACCGTTTCGCGAATTGTTAAACAGCTTGAAGAAGCGGGAGCCATGGAATATACAGTAGTTGTAGCTGCCACAGCCTCTGATCCAGCTCCAATGCAATTTTTAGCTCCTTATACTGGTTGCGCAATAGGAGAGTATTTTCGTGATAACAAAATGCATGCTTTAGCAATTTATGACGATTTAACTAAACATGCTGTGGCATATCGTCAAATTTCATTACTACTAAGAAGGCCACCAGGTCGCGAGGCCTACCCAGGAGACGTATTCTACCTACACTCACGTTTACTTGAGCGCGCTGCTAAACTATCTGATGCTAAAGGCGCTGGGTCTTTAACAGCTTTGCCAATCATTGAAACTCAAGCGGGTGATGTCTCGGCTTATATTCCCACAAATGTAATTTCTATCACAGATGGTCAGATTTTCTTAGAAAGTGAATTATTTTACAAAGGAATTAGGCCAGCGGTAAATGTTGGTATATCAGTAAGTCGAGTGGGCTCTGCTGCACAAACTAAGGCTATAAAGAAATTGTCGGGCTCTATGAAACTAGAATTAGCGCAATTTCGTGAAATGGAGGCATTTGCACAATTTGGCTCTGACCTAGATGCATCGACACAAAAACTAATACAACATGGTTTAAAACTAACAGAATTATTAAAGCAACCACAATACTCACCATTTAGTGTTGAACAGCAAGCAGTCAGTTTGTATGCTGGGTCAAAAGGTTATTTGGATCAAATTGACACATCAAAAGTTAGTTTATTTGAGTCAAAGATGCTGGAAGATATGAAGCTAAAAAATAATAATATCTTATCAACAATCAGGAAAGAAAAGCAGATAAATGAAAAAACTGAAAAAGAATTACAAAAATACTTAGAAAGCTTTGTAGAAAACTTTATTGCCAATAATTAGAATTAAAAAAAATGTCTGGATTAAAACAACTCAGGAATAGAGTAAAAAGCATCAAATCAACACAAAAAACAACAAAGGCTATGCAGGTTGTATCTGCGGCTAAGTTGAATAAGTTGAAAGATCAAGCTGCCCGAGTAAATAATTTTTCACATATTTTAGCATCTTTAATGAACAACATTACCCATGGTGATGGAGTGCTTGATTTACCATCAAAAGATCGCCATTTCTTTAGTAAATCATTGCTCGAGCTTCCACATCTATTAATAGTAATGACGTCCGAACGCGGTTTATGCGGTGGTTTTAATTCCTCAGTTTTAAAACAAGTTAAAACTGACTTATTCCAATACAGGCAAAAGGGCAAAAAAATTAAATTAATTATTATTGGCAAGAAAGGTTATGAAGCATTACGCCATGATCATGCTGATATAATTGAAGGATATTACAACTTATCCAATGATTACGAATCAGTTGCTGCGCAAGTAAAACAAAAAGTAATTTCGTTAGTTGAGCAGCAAAAAATTGGTGGGTGTTTTATGTATTATAATAGATTTAAAAACGCTATGACACAGATTGTTACAACTGAGCAGGTGCTTCCAGCTGTTGATCAGCAAAAATCTGAAGCCGAAGATAGAGTAAACGTTGATACCGAAGGAGAAAATTTAGTTCGCAGTATTATTGATTTATATATACATGGCGAAGTAAATTACGCCCTATTACAAAGTAGGGCCAGCGAAGAAGGAGCAAGAATGACGGCTATGGATAATTCGACTAAAAATGCTAGTGAGCTTGTTGACAAGCTTACATTAAAACTAAATAGATCAAGACAAGCAATGATTACTACTGAATTAACTGAGATTATTTCAGGTGCAGAGGCGGTATAATAATATTATTATGAATGATAAGGAAAAAAAATGACAGAGAAAAAAGGTAAAATTACACAAATTATTTCAGCAGTTGTTGATGTTCAATTTCCTTCAGATGTTGAACTTCCAAATATTTTAAATGCATTAAAATGCAGTAATAACGGTGAAGAACTAACTTTAGAAGTGGCTCAGCATATTGGAAATAGAACGGTTCGCTGTATTGCGATGGACTCCACCGATGGGCTAATTAGAGGTATTGAAGTATCCGACACTGGCGAAGCGATTAATATACCTGTAGGACCAGAAACATTAGGCCGCATTATGAATGTTATTGGCGATCCTATTGATGAGCAAGGTCCAATTAAAGCAAAAGAACGCTCTGTTATACATAAAGAGGCTCCTGCATTCGATGAGCAGTCAACAGATAATGAAATGTTAGTAACTGGAATTAAAGTCGTCGACTTGCTAGCCCCTTATGCAAAAGGCGGAAAAATTGGTTTGTTTGGTGGGGCTGGTGTTGGTAAAACTGTTATTATCATGGAGCTTATTAATAATGTTGCAAAAGCACATGGTGGGTACACAGCATTTGCTGGGGTTGGTGAGCGAACAAGAGAGGGTAACGACCTGTATCATGAAATGATCGAATCTGGCGTTATTAATCCCGATAACTTAAAAGAGTCAAAAGTAGCATTAGTATATGGACAAATGAATGAGCCTCCTGGTGCAAGAGCAAGAGTTGCGTTAACTGGACTGACTATAGCTGAATCATTCAGAGATCGTGACGGTGGTCAGGATGTGTTGTTTTTTGTAGATAATATTTTCCGCTTTACGCAAGCTGGGTCAGAGATATCTGCATTATTAGGTCGCATTCCTTCAGCAGTAGGATATCAACCTACTCTAGCTACAGACATGGGAAAGCTACAAGAGAGAATAACCTCAACCCAAACTGGCTCCATCACCTCAGTGCAAGCTATTTATGTTCCTGCTGATGATCTAACCGATCCAGCTCCAGCAACTTCTTTCACTCACCTTGATGCAACAACAGTATTAAGCCGACAGATAGCTGAGCTTGGTATCTATCCAGCTGTTGATCCACTCGATAGTAACTCCCAAATTTTGGACCCTAAGATTGTGGGTGAGGAGCATTATAATACTGCTCGTGAAGTCCAAAGAGTTTTACAAACTTACAAGTCATTACAAGATATTATTGCAATCTTAGGCATGGATGAGCTTTCTGATGAAGATAAATTAGTTGTTAGTAGAGCTCGTAAAATTCAGCGATTCTTATCCCAGCCTTTCCATGTTGCAGAAGTGTTCACCGGTTTGCCTGGTAAATTAGTTGATTTAAAAGATACAGTCGCAGGATTCAAAGGATTAGTCGAAGGTAAATACGACCATTTACCTGAAGCTGCTTTTTACATGGTAGGTAACATCGAAGAGGCAATTGCGAAAGCCGAAACTTTAAAATAACTAATCTACCCGCCAAAAAGTTGCACATGCTACGCATGAGTACTTTTTGCCGAATGAACTAGTCAAACTTATATCTACTAGAGAAGGCGGCCGTTAAGGTCCCTTCATCTAGATAGTCAAGTTCTCCACCAACGGGGATTCCACTTGCTAGGCGTGAAATACTTATATTCAAATCCTTAAAAAATTCTGTAATGAAATATGCAGTTGTTTGACCATCAAGTGTTGAGTTAGTGGCAATTATTAACTCAGCAGTACTATTTTGATGACAACGCTGCAATAATTGTGGCAACCTCAATTCATGAGGATCGCGACTATTGGAGGCTGACATGGTTTGACCTAGTACGTGATACCTACCTTTAAAGGTTTCACTACGTTCGATTGCCCAAAGCTCTGCTACTGTTTCCACCACAGTAATCATCGTATCATTTCTAGTCTCGTCAGAACAAATATTACAAATTTCATTATAATCAATATTACCACAAACAGTACAATGATTTATTTTAGTGTAAGCCTCATCAAGACCTTCTATAAGGCCTTTAAGGCGTACATCCTTATCTTGTAGTAAATGTAAAACAATTCGGCGCGCAGATCTTGACCCAAGACCCGGTAATTTTGAAAAGAGATAAATTAACTGATCAACACCCGATTGTTTTAACATAATCTTAACCTAAAAATTCAAACCTGGAGGTAGGTTACCCACATCACCAAATGCACCACCCATACTAGCTTTAGAGTCTTCTTCAGCCTTGGACTTAGCATCATTATGTGCTGCAACGATTAGGTCTTCTAGCATTTCTTTTTCATCTTTTTCCAATAAAGAAGGGTCGATATCTATTTTCTGCATATGTCCATTGCCACTCATTGCAATGCTAACTAAACCTCCACCTGCTTTTCCTTCATATGTTTTAGAGGCAATTTCTTTCTGCATATCACCCATTTTCTTTTGCATAGCCTGGGCTTGTTTCATTAATTGATTGATGTTCATAAGTTTCCTCTATTTTTATGTTATTTATTTAAAATTATATCTGATATATTAGCATCAGGGAAATAGTTTTTGATAGAATTATAGTCTTCTGATTCGCGCACTTTATCCAGCATCACTTCCTTTAAAGTTTTAAATTCACTATTTTTTTGATAAGTAACTTTATATGTTTCTCCTGACCAATTTTGTAGTAACTGTTCAATTTTGCTAATCGATTTTGGTACTACACTACCCTTTAAACCCAATGAGCTAGAAGTAAACTCTGTTATTTCTAGTTCATTCATCAGGAAATAATATATGTCTACTTCCCTGTTTTTATGACAATATTTTAGAAAACTGTAAAAATCATTATGTACATTTTGCTGCTTTACTTCAGATTTTGACCCCTGCTTTACTTCCGAAATATGCTGAGATTGTGAAGAAACTTTTTCTATCTCTACTTCAGTGTCTAAAATATTTTCAATATTAGGTAAATTACATGCATAAATGGCTTTGATAATTATCATTTCAACACATGTTAGTTCGTTATGAGACTTTTTTAATTCACTTTCGCCTTGATTAAATATTTGCCATAATGTCGTTAATTTGGACAAAGGAGTACCAATTAAAATATTGGTAATGTCCTTAGAATACTCAGAATATAATGGATTATGGTAGTTATTAATCACTTTATATTTTGATAATTCAGCAGTAAAAGATTCAATCTCTTGAATAAAATGCTCTAAACTACTTGAGGCAAAATAAACTTTATGTAATAAATTTATAGCTGCTGTTGGATCATTAGCAATAATCAACTTTATGAATTGTATAACTACTTTAGTTTCTAATAGTCCTAGCATTTCTACAATAACTGTAGAACTAATATTATGCTCATTCTCGCCAACATTATGTAAATAGGAAGAAGCTTGGTCTAGTAAGGCAACGGCATCACGCGCCGAACCTTCTGATTTGCCGGCAATCATTTTTTGTGCATCTTCATCAATTTCTATTTTTTCTGCAATTGATATCTGCTTAATTAACGCAAAAATTTCTTGAAAGCCAAATCTTTTTAAATCATATCTTTGACATCTAGAGATCACCGTTACTGGTATTTTTTGCACCTCAGTAGTGGCAAAAATAAATACTACATGTTCTGGTGGCTCTTCAACAATTTTCAATAGCGCGTTAAAAGCGCTTTTTGAAAGCATGTGGATCTCATCGATAATAAAAAATTTATACTTACCAACTAGTGGGCGATACTCACAGCTTTCAATAATTTCTCGAATATCATCTATACTTGTGCGGCTTGCGGCATCAAGCTCAATGATATCAGGGTGATTATGCTCGTTAAAATTTTTACAGTTTTGACATTTTTCACAAGGTAATGCTTTTTTGTCAACAATTTTCAAATCACTGCAATTAACTGTCTTGGCAATAATGCGAGCTGATGATGTTTTCCCAACCCCTCTAATGCCAGTTAGCAAATAAGCTTGTGCTAAACGTTTATGCTCAATACAATAAGATAGTGTCTTTACTAAAACATCCTGCCCCATTAATTGAGCAAAATTAGCCGGTCGATATTTACGCGCAAATGGTATGTATTTTAACTTTTCTGTAGACATATGTTTTTCCATATATATAAGCTAGTGTTAAACCCGTATGTAAAATGCTCTGGCTGCTTCTTTTCAGACCTGACCAACTAAACAAAACATTCGCCAAAACACTAGCCAACTAATAAAATAGACTTTTTCTTAGTTAGTATCAAGTTTTATTTTCACAGAACAAATTATAATTATTTGTTGACTACGTATTATTTGTTTGTTATAAATTCACATAAATAATAATACGCGTTTTACGTATTTCTTATTGGGATGTAGCTCAGTTGGTAGAGCAACGGTTTTTGATATCGTAGGTCGAAGGTTCGAGTCCTTCCATCCCAGCCACCTTCAAAAGGTATATACTGAAGAGATAGGTAACAGTTTATTCTTATCACATGGGTAACAGTTTTACCCCAAAAGGATTAGATGTAGGTTCCAATCTACATAGCCATTATAAAATACGAACTAAACCCCTATTTTTTATTACCTGGAAATCAATAACTTTATTTCTGTTTTGTTCAATAGCAAGCCCTACATATGCTTATTTGGTCTTTTTTTGTAATATATAAATAGCTCATCTATCTCTACTATAGTGAATTAAATTGAAGTCTGAGTTTTTTATAGGAAATATTTTTTGATTTAGTGGGCAGCTTTTGACCTTTTGATGCTAACCCATTTAAAGGTAAAAAGGTGATCAATAAGTCAAAAAAATGAAATAGAAAATGCGCGAACCTCAACTTAATTCACTATATAGCTATATCCTTGGTCTTTTCTGGTAGAGACCTGCGTCTAATTTCTTTGCAATTAACTATCTTTCTAAACCTTTTTGCTTCAGTTTAGACCACCTCAACATTCTCACCAACTGTTATTCATCAATGCCCATATTGGGGCATTGCTAAAACTTGACAAACAAAGTATTTGTTAATATAATTCCCACATAATACATGTGGTATTGTGCAAATTTTAAGGTGTCAAAGTGAAAAAAATAATCGTCGTTTAAAGTAGAAAATTTGGTTGCGTTTAGCATCTCTTGAAAATAGAGAACACTATCTTATTACTTAATTTTTAAAATTTAAATGTCGAGGTTTTTTATGACACACGTCTTATTGCCAGCAATCTGGCTAATTATTCTTATTGTGGGTCTTCCACAGCTTTCTGAAACTGTTTATACACCTTCTTTACCTGATATAGCGCACGCTTTACAAACTTCAGCATCGATGGTGGAGTATACGCTTACTCTTTACCTCTTTGGTTTTGCTATTGGTACGCTTTTTTGGGGTAAATTATCTGATAAATTTGGCCGCAAACCATGTGTTATTGCCGGTCTCATTATTTTTATCGTTGGATGTATAGGTTGCTATTTTTCAACAAACATTACTCTATTGATGCTTAGCCGTTTTATCCAAGCGTTTGGTGGAAGTATTGGAAGTGTTCTTGGCCAAGCGATTTGTCGCGATGCCTTTAATGGGCCTGCCCTTGGCAGAGTTTACTCTTCTATAGGCAGTGCTCTTGCGCTTTTCCCAGCACTTGGTCCTGTGATTGGCGGCATTATTGCAGAGCATTTTGGATGGCCTAGTATTTTCTTATTTTTAATGATTTTTGCTCTTATTTTAATAATCTTGGTATCAATAAAATTACCAGAAACACATCACAAAAATAATCGTAAAAAAATAGCAATTTGGACTCTCGCATTGCATCTTATTCGGAACAAAAAAGTGATTGGTTTTGGTTTGATTGTAGCAGGATGCAACGGCATACTTTTTAGCTATTTTGCCGAGGGTTCGTTTTACCTGATTAAAATCCTAGGGCTTAGTCCGAGTGAATATGGCTTTAGCTTTACCTTAATTGCGGCTGCAACAATGATGGGCGGCATCTTATCTAAAAAGCTGCATGCGCATCATTCATCCGAAGTAATTATGAGTTATGGTCTTGCAATCATCACAATTACTGCACTCATATTTAGCCTTATTGCATTTGCCAATCACAGCATAGTTCCGTTGCCAAATGGCTTAATGATAGCAGTCACAATAATGAGCCAAATGAGTATTGCTTTTGGTATCTGTATGTCAACAAGCAATGCTTTAGCATTAGCTCTTGTCGATTATAAACATGCAGTCGGGGCAGCCTCCAGTTTATTTGGATTTTTTTATTACGGCGTAATCTCCCTCTTCACGCTGGGTATGGGCGTTTTGCATAATGGTACATTGTTACCAATGCCACTTTATTTTTTGTGTATTGCTGTCTTTATGACGATTGTACAAAGAATTATGCTGTAGGATATTTTGATACGGACACTTGTAGGTTAGAACCTACACTTAATTTTTTTGGGGTAAAACTGTTACCTATGTGATAAGAATAAACTGTTACCTATCTCTTCAGTATATACTCTTGAGATCTATTGGAGAGGTGGCCGAGTGGTTGAAGGCGCACGCCTGGAAAGTGTGTATGCAA
>Ga0190276_106_pt1 | contig 38661 bp, 31 predicted proteins | sample MCH_20Endo_J9_FD_131022 | JGI IMG/M metagenome (GOLD analysis project Ga0190276, IMG submission 131022) | Enriched cells of marine protists from Biology Centre CAS, Ceske Budejovice, Czech Republic - MCH_20Endo_J9 | ecosystem: Environmental > Aquatic > Marine > Unclassified | place: Czech Republic... | reverse complement strand
CTTAGCACTCATTAAAACATTTGCTATTTTTTCAATGGGCTATCTCGCTCGTCCATTTGGTGGGTTTATATTATCCTCATATGCTGATTTTTATGGCCGAAAAAATATTTTTCTACTTACTACCTTGTTAATGTCTATTGCCACAATCAGTATTGGCTTATTACCAACTTATAAACAAGCTGGTGTAATATCACCATTATTATTACTTTTATTGCGATTTATTCAAGGAGTTTCCCTGGGGTCTGAAATACCAGGTGCCACAGCCATCACAGTCGAACATGGTGACAAGGGGCGTTTTGGACGTTTGTGCGGAATATTATGGTCTGGCACAAGCCTTGGAGCTATTCTTTCCGTCGCAATGCTATCAGTTCTAACTAGCCTATATTCTTTTGACGAAATCGTAAATAGTAATATTTGGCGAGTGCCATTTTTATTTGGTGGAATATTAACAGTTATATGTTATTACGTACGAACCAATATTAATGAGACCCCAGAGTTTTTAGAATGCAAAAACGAATTAGTAACACGCAATATTTTTGCTGCCTTTAAAAATAATAAACTTAATTTACTACTAGGCTTTAGCATCATTATCTTCTTTGCTGTCTTGGTGATTATTAATATTTACTTTCCTGTTTTTATCAGCAGCAACTATCAGCACTCCCTACCTGAAATATACAGCGCACTAGTATGGAGCAAGGTAGTTTCATTTTTGAGTATTTTATTATTTGGCTTTATTTCAGATTATTACTGTAAATATAAAGCAATGCGCTATGCTTTGATTGTTGGGTTATTACTAATTTGGCCAATGCACCTACTGCTTTCTACTAATCATTTTGGTTTATTAATCTCATTCTTCATACTGTATCAAACAGTCATTGCTTTATATTTTACAAGTGCATTACCCATATTATCACGTTTGTTTCCAACTAAAATACGTTGCGCATCAATTGCTATTATTTATAATTTTGCCTTTATGATAACCAGCACTATCCCATCCATCTGTTCATTGAAAATATTCAATCAGTCCGTTGGTATTGTTTTGATTACGCTAATTATCATTTCTGCACTGATTTCTTTGTGGGCTAATATTAAACTTTTCAATCAAACGCAAGGAAAATATGCAAACTAGTTTATTCCCTCATTATTGATTTAAAATTTGTTATTTTTTGTTACTTTCTGCAATGAAGTTTTGTAATATTTCTTCATCGGTTAAAGAATTATTATTCGTTTCTTTCATATAGTCTTTTACTAATTGAATAATATGTTGAGAGAATTCTTTTTGCATTTGCGCCTTTGCTTTCTCAGTTTCATGCTTAATATTTTGATTTGCCGAAGACTCCATTCTTTCAAGAGATAGCTCCATTTCTTTTTTCTTAAGCAGGATGCTGCTTTCAATGCTTTTTTTTGCATTTTGCATCATTTCTTCTTTTTTCTTATCAAACTCATCCATTTCTTGTTGAGCTTTCTCTAGCAACTGCTGCGCATCATTTTTTAGTTTATCAGTTTCTATCAACTTTGTTTTAATCTCTGATATTTTGCTGTCTAAAGCGCTTAGTAATGCATTTTTAACCGGTTTGTATGCTATATAAGCAAAAGCTATGAAGCATATTGCTAATATAAGACTTTCATTAAAAAAATGGGTCATATTATTTCTGGTATATTTGTTCTAAAGCCTTGCTATCAGCTGGCTTCTTCGTAATTTTTTCAATTATCATAGCAGCAAGGGATAAGCAATATTGAGACTCTGATTTATGGAAATTATTCACATATTGAGCAATATTATCTGTATTTTTTTGCCGCTTTTTTTGCATTTTTTGTGCTATTTCATCCATGTTCTCTTGATGTTGTTGAGAAAAAACTTTCATAGCCATTTCCTGCAACTCGCTAATTTGACTATTTATTTCTTCAAGAGTTTGCTCTTTATATGCCTCAAGTGACTTTAACTTGTCATTATATTCTTGCGCCATATTAACATTACTTTCTAAATATTTATCGCGTGAGCTAATAACTAACTCAATTCTCGGAGCTATATATTTATGTATAACAAAATATAGTACGCTAAAAATAAAGAATAGCCAAAATAGCTGCGAACTAAAAGTGGTAATATCAAATTGAGGCATATTTTAAAAACCTATTAGGTGAAAATTAATAACATCGCAATAACAAATGAGAATAGCCCCATTGCTTCAGCCAAGCCGGCTCCAATCAAAGCCATTCTTTGAAGTTGATCACTAGCAGAAGGGTTTCTTGCCATTGCGTTTAACAGTGAGCCAAAAATATTACCCACGCCAATTGCAGCGCCGAGCATACCAAAAGCCATAAAACCTGTACCAATAAATTTAAATGCCATTGCATCCATAATCTTTTACCTCTAAAAATTATTATTTTAAAAATGAACAGTTAAATAATTTATTTAAAGAATCCCAAATTATCTAATCAATTCAAACCATTAAAGCTAAATTATCTAGCTTTATAAACATTGCCTTAGTGCAAGTTTATTGCGTCGTTGAGATAAACACAAGACAATATTGTAAAAATATATGCTTGCAATATCGCCACGAATATTTCAAACCCAATTAAAATTACTATAAAAGGTACTGGTAAAAATTTCAAGTATATTGCCATTGAAATCACAAAGCCCGCCATTACTTTAAGTAATACATGTCCTGCCACCATATTTGCTGCAAGCCTCAGTGACAAACTCACAGGCCTTGCAAGATAAGCAAATAGTTCAATAACAACCATTAAAGGTGCCAGCCACCAAGGTGTTCCCGCTGGCAAGAATAATGAAAGGAAATGCAACCCATGTAGATAAAACCCTAAAAGAGTGACCATTGTAAAAATTACCATTGCTAAGGCAAAAGTAATTAATATATGGCTTGTCACAGTAAAACCATAAGGCATCATGCCAAATAAATTACATGTTAAAATAAATAAAAATATTGAAAAAATAAATGGCACAAATTTTTTACCTTTTTCGCCAACATTCTGCATAGTAGTATGATCTGCCAAAGAGTATATTAGTTCGGCACTAAGCTGCAACCTTGAAGGAGTCATTTGTTTGTTGCGAAGCGCTAGGTAAAAAAAGCTGATAATTGTTGCTAATGTTAACACCATAAATAATGAAGAATTAGTAAAACTAATATCCATACCAAATAAATCAAGGTTATATAATTCCTTAATTTTAAACTGCTCGAGAGGGTTATGCATTATTTTTTTAAATTTTTAGTCCAAATTAATCTTAATGTAGCGCTAAATGATAGCGTCATACAAATAATAAGCGATATGGGAGAAGAATCAAACAAATAATCAAAAAATAATCCAATCGCTATACCTGCTATCGCTCCAGCCACTATTTCAATAGCAATATTAAAAGCCTCATTACCATTCAAATTAGCGCTCTTTTGATGTTTTTGAGGCTTATGTTTATTAATTCTGTTTTGTATTTTATCTGATTCTTTCATGGCTTTTTAGGGTTTTAATAATTTATCAATCGTTTTAGATAAGTCTTCTAGGCTGTATGATTTTACGTGCAACTCATTATTAATAATAAAAGCTGGAGTACCAACAAAATGCGACTCGCGCGCTAAATTCATAGTATTCTCAACAAGTGATTTATAGCGCTTTTTATCTTTTAAACATTTTGCATATTTCTCAGGAAGAATTCCCCCCAATGCCCCAATATTAGTCAATACTTCACGATAATTTTTAGTATATGCCCAATTTGATTGCTGCATTAATAAGACGTCCATAAATTTATAGTAAGTGTCTACATCATCACTACACTTAGCTAATAATGTTGCATCTAAATCTTGCTTGTTACCAATAAACTCACGGCTAACATATAGCACCTTGCCGGTATTGATATATTTCTTTTTAATCTCAGGAAATATTCTTTTATGAAAATGCACGCAATGTGGGCATGTTGGAGAAAAATATTCAATAAGAGTAACTTTTGCATTTTTGTCTCCTAAAATAATATCATCGTCTTTAAGTGCAAACTTATCTACGTTTTTCTTAGTTTTCTCTAAAACATGCTTGTCTTTATTATCCTCTGTCGATATTTGATCCTTAACCTTTTTAGCAGTTTCTTCTTGGCAATCTTCCAGCTCTTTAGTATAGTTTTTAATTTGTTCACTAGCTGGGGTTTGATTTGGGGTCTCCATTTCACCGCAACCACTGAGCAATAATAATGCGACAATATTAATAAAAACTCTTTTCATACAATTCCTTATAATTAATGGTACTGAATATAATTATCTATCATATACTATTCTTTTCAAGAAAAGAATTCAGTAATTATTTGAAATTAATTTATATGATTATTGTTTTTAACCAACAATACTAGCTGATTATAGCGAATTAATCTATATCCTCATAATTACTACTTCCTAAAAGTAGAGGAGAAGTAATTACGTTATTAGTTTGGTAATCATAATGTGCTGAATTAGGCAAGAAACTATTGTTAAATCCTCTACCAGCTCTAAAGGAGTTAAAATAACCTTGTTCATTAGCATCACACTCACTGCCAGCACTTAATGAAACAGAACTATTAAATTGATCATTCTCATGCGAACCCGTTCTGCTAAATGACGAAAAAGAAGTAGTCAATAAATTTCTAAAAGAGACTGGCTCCGTAATAAATCTTGGTTGTTTTTCCTCACTATGTTCCTCCACATCTTCACTGGATGCGTAGTTGATTTCTTCAGTACTATCACCGCGAAGGCTTGCTTCTAATAATTTGGTTATATCTAATTCTTGTGTTGATATCTCCTCTATATCATTACAGTCTTTTTCAAATTGTACAACTGTTCCATCTTCGCTGGATTCTTCACAACCCACATCTAATAGTTCGGCTATATCTAATAATCTTTGTGCGTTTTCTATACCACTATAACTTTTTTCAAATTGTATAACCACTTCATCTTCACTGGATTCTTCATAAGAAGGAGGCAAGTCTAGCTCATTCTTATCGCTTTGTTCTTCATAACTCTCTTCGCTATCTAAGCCCTCATCTATTTCTTCAATTTTTGGAGACGGACCTTCTATCTCTTTTTGTTTAATTTCGCAACTAGAACCGTATTGTGATAAAGTTTTCAAAAATTCGTTTGCTTTATGATCAATAAAATTCAAAGCAGCTTGATAAGCTTTCTTGCTTAACTTAGATGGGTTGCATATTGCATCAATTAAGTTGTAAGCACAAACATTAGGGTTTTTTATCAAAAAACTTATAGCAAAACCCGAAGATACCAATGCCCAGTTGGCGGCTTTACCTGCTTGATCACTAACCTGAAAACTAAAGTCTGTAGCTTTTAAAATTGATTTAGGTATAAATCCATATTTATTTTGAAAGATTCGTAAATTTTCTGGCATAGATTTAGCCAGCGACAAATTATTATTATTATTAAATATATCACGCATATCAGGCATGTTTATTTTATGCGCTATATCAAGTGTAGAATGCGCTAAACTAAGATTATTATGGTCTATTTGCAATGGACTAGACAACATGTCGTACATTTGCTTCACCCCATACCCTTCATCGTTAGGCCTGTATTGCTCTAAATTATTACTAAGCAATAATTCTAATATTGGCCCGTACGTTGCTTCAAAGTTCACTTCTTGATTATTTGCTACTTTTGCAAAATAACTCAACAAAACCATATGCCCAGGGTTGTTACCCTTAAGATCCCTAAGACTTATATTAGTAACAATTTTATTATCAATTAAATATTGTACCATCTCTAAATCAGCATTTGCTGCAGCGATATGCAACAATGTTTCACCCTTATCGTTAATATAATTTTTATAAAATTGCGTTTCATGTAAGATTTTGAGATCGTGTAATTTTCCCTTATTAACCAAGTACTCCTCTAAAGGTTTCCCATCTATAGTAAATGATTTTTGACTATGCAAGAATATTGGTAAAAATATTTTAAAAATTTTATCATGGCTACCTGTTTCATCTGGCATTTTTTCTAAAATATCCTTGATCACATACTCTATGTCACTGTTTGATAATTGGTTATGCTGCAATAGTATTTGCAAAACTTCTATATTATTCTGGCTTGGGTCTTCCCTTAAATTACTAACTGCCGTTTGAATAATTTTATTGCAAGGGACGAAATGCGTATTGTTTATATTATCTTGGTAAGAGACAATACTCGTATGATCATCATTTGTATTTATTTTATCATATATTCTGGTTTTATTCTCAGATAATAATTTTACGCATGAAGTATTACCATTTTCTACAGCTCGCAAAAGGCCTGAAACTTTTGCCTCTTGATCTACAGAATAATATTTAAATAATATTTTTAATATTTCTGAAGGTTTATCCTGATGATCTATTATATTCTTAACAATATTACTGGCTTGATTTAAAGGCTTTTTCTTAAGTTTTGATACTAGCCTTTGCGTAATATCACTTGCAACATTAGAAACAATAGTTACGGCTGTTTCAGTTACTTTGTTCACTCCATTTTGCACTACATTTAAAGGTTCTGACACAACTTGCTGAGCCGTTGTTATTAAAGCCTCTCTTGCATATTTACTATAATAATCTTGCCACTTCTTCGCATCAACCTTTGGATCCATCAACAAAGCTATGACTAGGTCTAAATCTTTTTTAGTTGTCGCAAGTTCTATGGGCGAAATACCTGATATAACAATATTAGGATTAACACCTGTTTTATATAACTCCAAGGCTAGCTCTGCATTCTCAGACTCTATCGCCGCAATCATAGATTCTCCGCCTTTTGTATCGTCAAATGCTGCATCTAGTGGCTTTAAAAGTTTAATTAATTGATATGCGCCGTGTTGAATCGATAAGCTAACAGACCCCTCCCAATTAGTCTGATTATCATAATTCGCTACCAAGGAATTAATCATATTAATATTGCACTCTCTAATGGCAATATTTCTAATACTCTCAAGCTCCTTGTTTGCAATTGAAAAACCACTTTCTAGAAAAGACTCAATTAGATTGGCCTGGGTAATCTCAGAACTTAATACCTGTTTTGCAGCTTGCTCTTCAAGTTCATCTTTTTTTATGTTTTGTTTATCAAAAGCTTTGCGAATTATTATAATTTTTGCTTTAATTTGATCTTTATTTTGTTTTAAATCTCCTTGTGCATTAATTTCAATCAGTTGTTTATAAGCTGTTTGCAAGGTTTCTTTTGATAGACCATGATATTCTCTTACCCCATTAATGCTTCTGAAAAAAGTATTAATAACATTCTCTACCGAACTAAAAATATTATCAATAGCTATGTATCCAGGAATTATACCAGCTACTAAATGAAATGCGAATCCTGAAAAAAATCTAGGTGCTTCTGATATAATATAATCTACTGAGCTTTGCTCCCTTTCGACATTTAATACCGCCTCTAAACCTAGGACCTTCTGTTGCTTTATCGCCCGCTCTAAAGCCGTGGATTGATCGTCAAGCCCCACATCTTTTAATAACTGTTTAAAGTTATGTTGCTCTTGGATAGAAATATCACTCTTATTCAGCAAGTCATCAAGCTCTTGTTTTTTCCGAGGGTTAGTAAATTTATGATAAATCTTTTTACTTTCTCCTCCAACAATAACTAAAGCTAAGGCTCCCCATAAAAAAGTACTGTTGCTTGGCACTACGTTATCAGCAGACTTAATCGCTGATAACGTGATAGAAACACACGTAAGTAATAAACCAAATCCTAATAGCATTAAAGTAATTTATAAGTTAAATTAGCTTAATATAAAGTAAAAATAGGTTTATGTCAAAGTAAAGTTTCATGAAAAGTAAAATTTTAGGAGCATGTTTTCATAAAGATAATTTATAAATGAAGAATACGCTCCTAGATGCTTTATTAAAGCTTTAGTAGTGGTTTTATTTACGCATAATATAAATGCCAAACCCAACAACAGCAAGCGTACTAATGGCAACTAATCCCGCTGGCGAAACTAAGGAAATACCTCCAATAGTTATTGCGCCCAGGGATGTAGACCAAACATAATCAGAGTTTTCTTTTTCCTCAGAATGATCAACTTGGTCGTCGTCGTTTTCTGTATTAGCAACCTCTTTACTAATAACTTCTTTTTCAACTTGTATATTTTGAGTCTCAGAAGCAACTATTAATTCATCATCTTTTTCTATGTTTTGAGATAAAGTAACTTCTTTTTCATTTTGCATTTCTTCCATTGCATCACCAAAACATGGATCTATTAAACCAGCTAAATCCGTCATAATATTAACCTACTTTTAATTAAATTTTATTATAGAATCGAGACACTATATTAAACAATAACTAAAATCAAGTAATTTTTCTGTATTAAAATAAATGGCAGTATATATTTAGGACGCTGCGAATATTTGAATTTTAGGATTTACAAATGTTTTATTATCTGTATGATGTTATATAGTTTGATTTCTTGCAAAGGATTTTTAACTGCTTTTATAAATTTTAATGCGGGTGTGGCGGAACTGGTAGACGCGCTAGATTTAGGTTCTAGTGCCGCAAGGCGTGGGGGTTCAAGTCCCTCCATCCGTACCATTAAAGTTTATTTTACAAATATTCTGAAGTATTTGTTTATTAAAGTCTTGAAAGTCATTGATTGCATTGCCACTTTTAAGACAATTTGATAATTTTAATTTAACATTTTGTAACTAAAGTAGAGATTATGGAAATAAAAGAGCTAACTAATGACAAAACTTGCTATCATGCACAGGTCATTATACCGAGTAAGAAAATCGAGCAAGAAATAAACGCTGAATTAGCAAAAGTTGCTAAAAATGCTAAAATGGATGGTTTTAGACCAGGTAAAGTACCAACAAATATTTTAAACAAAAAATATCTTCCTTCTATAAGGGCCGAAGTAGTGAAACACGAAATGGACTTAGCAATAAACAAAGTTGTTGAAGATAAAAAATTAAATATTGCATTTGAGCCAGAAATTGAAGACTTACAAAACGAAGATTCAAAAGACCTGAAATTTAAATTAAAATTTGAAATAATGCCAGAAATAACCCTTCCAGACTTTAAAAAGATCGAAATCACTAAACCAGTTTTAACTGTTGATGCAAAATCAGTTGATGACTATATAGAAAAAATCGCATCAAACTCAAAAGACTATACCAAAGAGAAGAAAAAAGCTGCTAAAGATGATCAGGTGACAATTGATGCTACTGGCTATGTTGATGGTAAAGCATTCGAAGGCGGAGCATTAAAAGATCATAAACTAGTTCTTGGCAGTGGCGCATTTATTCCTGGTTTTGAAGATCAATTAATTGATAGCAAACCTGGTGATGATGTGACGGTGAAAGTTGATTTCCCTAAAGATTACCATTCAAAAGATCTGGCAGGCAAACCTTCAGAATTTGAAGTAAAAGTAATTGCGGTTCATGGCCCTGTTGAAGCAAAGATTAACGATGACTTTGCAAAAAAATTCAACTGCAAAGATTTAGCTGATATGAAAAAGCAGGTGCAGGAAACTATCGAAAGAACTTATGCCGAACCAATAAAAACCCATATGAAAATGGAATTATTTGATAAGCTTGAAAAAGAAGTTAATTTTGATTCTCCTAAAACTTTAATGGAAAAAGAAATCGCCGCTCTTGAATCACAAAAAGAGCAGATGAGCGATGACCCTGAACTTAAAGACTTAGATGAAAAAGGTCAAAAAGAATATTTTACTAAAATGGCTTCTAGAAGAGTTTGCATTGGTTTATTCTTAGCTGAATATGTCAAAAATAATAAACTAACTATCACTGAAGAAGATGTTAGGGAAGCCATATTAGCTCAAGCAAGGAACTACCCTGGACAAGAGCAGCAGGTAATTGAATTTTACCAAAAAAATAAAAATGCATTTGATAGCATTAAAGGTCCAATTCTTGAAGAAAAAGCTGTAAAAGCAATTTTTGATAAAGAAGTGACAATAAAAGAGAAAAAACTGTCGAAAGAGCAGCTAGAGAAATTGCTAAATAAAAAATCAAAATAATCCCTTATTATAAAACAGCTAGTAAGACTTCAAAGTAATATGCTAGCTGTTTTATATCGTAGTGTTTAAAAAAACGCCAAGCTATACTGAATGAAGGTAGATAAAAAGGTCTCGGTCTTACATTCTCTGGATAACAGTTATGCAGATATTAGCTCTCACCTGCGAGAAATTTATGGCGCGGAAGCCTTTAGTGCAATGGTTAACTCTGTGACTGGAAATCATTGCAGAGTTGGCTGAATGGCGTAATAGACCGCTTGAATCGATATATACGATAGTATTTTAGTATTTTTATACTCGATATTCTTTAAAGTTAGACAAGATACTAAGGTCACACAAAAAGTGCTCTATAACATTATGGAAATTAATCAATTAGGTCATAAGGAGATTTTAAGGGTTTTATGCCTGTGAATCTGAAGGAGCGAGCTTTTTGCTAAGCGTATTGAACGATTATTTTTACCAACTGTTATTAGCAGCGCCTATAATAAGGCTCGCTGCCAGTAACTATTTGGCAGTCAAAACAAAAACTTAGCGCTTTGGTTGCATAGTGAATCATTGAATCATTGAATCAAATTGATTATAGGGATAATAGCTCCTTGATGCAAAGCTCCACCTTCCAACATTTTTGTTTCTTTCTCAATTACATTTGCATGAATAGGTAGCCTCTCCCTTTTGCACCTACATCCGTAATCATCACCGGGATGCATTATGTTATCTTCATGCTTAAACGCCTTCCCCTCAAACTTACTATGCTTACTCCTGACTTTACTATCTTTACAAGTTCGCCAAATATAATAATCTCCCCAATTATTTCTTTTCGGGTATTTATCACTCACTTCCCTTGGAATTACTGTTTCACCCAGAATAATATCAAGCTGTTTATCCACAGGAATCAACTCATCGTAAGGCTTTGAGTATAGCAAACACTCTCTGGAGTCAAAAATAATAGCCCTAATATTATTACGATTTTGTAGGCCAATCCTTTCAAGGATATTTGGTGAATAGCTAGAATTTTCTTTAATTTCCTTTACTGCTAAGTTTAAGTAATGCTCATTATTTGTTGCATAATATTTTTTTACATTTTCTAAGAATTTAGTGCCTTTGCCGACTAATTTTGGTGATTGATAATACATATCCGTAATAATAGCCCTCTCATTAAGACGCATCTCATGCCAATATGGAGAATATATTACTTTTAACTCTTTTTCCCTTGCTTCAATTCCATACCTTTTTAAACCTCGCGCTTGCTCTTCTGTAACTAATATTTTCCCTTCGATGGCTTCATCAAATGATATCTTATCTTTAAAAACACCATCCCATTCATGACGTGCAGCTTCACCTCGATCCATATTAAAGCCATATCCAATAGTTAATTTACCTTTCGTATCTTTGTAAACTCTGGGCGAAAAGCCTTCTCCACTTGCAGTAATGTGGTATAATTGATCATAGTATGTTTCGTAAGAACTGATGTCTAGATTGTGTAATTCATCACGTAATTTTTCTGCTTCTTGTGGATTTATTTTCATCGTAATATTTTTCAAAATTATGTAAAAACAAAAGATAGCAACTAATACCAACAACACTAAGGTGCTTTTTTGTTTTTTACTCATGATTATTACGATGAAATTTACTGTTGCATTAAACTGATTGTAAATAAAACGGTTTCTTTATGCAATATAAAGTAAGTTTAATCATGATGATTACTAACAAAAAACAGTTTTTTAAAGAAAATTTTTGAGAAAATGTAAGGTTTGTTATGATGTGTATTTAAATAACGTATATATAAAACTAAAATTTTAAATAATCAGGTAAAGGTAGTGACAGTTATATTGTGACTGTACACTAAATTATAGTTAAGTACAAGTACCTAACCACACTTAGCGTCATATTGTCTTTAAGGAGGTAATCCAGCCGCAGGTTCCCCTACGGCTACCTTGTTACGACTTCACCCCAGTCGCTAATTTTACCGTGGTTGGCTGCCTCTTGCGTTAGCTCACCACCTTCAGGTAAAACCAACTCCCATGGCGTGACGGGCAGTGTGTACAAGGCCCGAGAACGTATTCACCGTGGCATTCTGATCCACGATTACTAGTGATTCCGACTTCATGCTCTCGAGTTGCAGAGAGCAATCCGAACTGAGATATCTTTTTGGGATTAGCTCCACGTCGCCGTATTGCTTCCCTTTGTAGATACCATTGTAGCACGCGTGTAGCCCAACCCGTAAGGGCCATGATGACTTGACATCGTCCCCACCTTCCTCCAGTTTATCACTGGCAGTTTCCTTATAGTCCCCGACCGAATCGCTGGCAAATAAGGATGAGGGTTTCGCTCGTTGCGGGACTTAACCCAACATCTCACGACACGAGCTGACGACAGCCATGCAACACCTGTGTGTGGTCCAGCCGAACTGACGAATCTCATCTCTGTGATTCTCGACCACCATGTCAAGGGTTGGTAAGGTTTTTCGCGTAGCATCGAATTAAACCGCATGCTCCACCACTTGTGCGAGCCCCCGTCAATTCCTTTGAGTTTTAATCTTGCGATCGTAGTCCCCAGGCGGAGTGCTTAATGCGTTAGCTTCGAAACCGAGGAAATCTCCCCGACATCTAGCACTCATCGTTTACGGCGTGGACTACCAGGGTATCTAATCCTGTTTGCTCCCCACGCTTTCGCGCCTCAGCGTCAGTTGAAGTCCAGATGACCGCCTTCGCCACCGGTGTTCCTCCTAATATCTAAGAATTTCACCTCTACACTAGGAATTCCATCATCCCCTACTTCACTCAAGATTAACAGTTTTGAGAGCAGTTCCGAGGTTGAGCCCCGGGCTTTCACTCCCAACTTATTAATCCGCCTACGCGCCCTTTACGCCCAGTAATTCCGAACAACGCTAGCCCCCTCCGTCTTACCGCGGCTGCTGGCACGGAGTTAGCCGGGGCTTTTTCTATAGGTACCGTCATTATCTTCCCTATTAAAAGAACTTTACAACCCTAGGGCCTTCATCATTCACGCGGTATTGCTGGATCAGGCTTTCGCCCATTGTCCAATATTCCTTCCTGCTGCCCCCCGTAGGAGTCTGGGCCGTGTCTCAGTCCCAGTGTGGCTGATCATCCTCTCAGACCAGCTAAAGATCGTCGGCTTGGTAGGCCATTACCCTACCAACTACCTAATCTTGCGCGGGCTCATCTATCAGCGATAAATCTTTCCTCCGAAGAGAATATACGGTATTAGCGTCCGTTTCCAAACGTTATTCCGTACTGATAGGTAGATTCCCACGTGTTACTCACCCGTTTGCCACTAACTTGTCTAAAGCAAGCTCTAAACAAGTCCGTTCGACTTGCATGGATTAAGCATACCGCCAGCGTTCGTTCTGAGCCAGGATCAAACTCTCAAGTTTGAATCCTGCCATTACTTTGTTATTCAAAAGAATTTGACAGGTTTGTCATCTTATAGATGACTAATTATTATACTGTCACTACCTTTATCTAATTACTTGGTTTTTAGTTTTATTTACGTTTAAATACAGCTTCGTGTTTTTGTCTTTTGCGACCCGACCACGTTTCGTTGAGTCAGTTATACGGAACTCTTTGGCGCTTGTCAACAACTAAATTCAAAAAAATATCACTTTTTTTAAAAAAAGTCTTTTTTCCTTTTAAAAGGAATCCTAACGGCGTATAGTAGACATTATATATAAGGCAAAAAACTAATTGTTTTTTATTTAGTTATGCTTTAACATATCCATACCAAAAATAAATTGACGCCAAACACAATGTCTGATTTTTTACAATCCTCACCAAAACGCAACCGTCGCTACTTCAAAAAATCATCTGCTCTTATAATAATTACTTTTATTGCTAGTATGCTATTTTTTTCTAGTGAATATATTTGGTCGAAATTACCAGGCACATTATGGGACTTATCTGAAAACGAAGAAAAAGGAGATTTAAACGAAGAGGTTGTAAATATAATTAATGTAAAAAAAGGTGAAACATTAGGTGGCATCTTAAATCGACAAGAACTTCCTAATGAGGATAAAAATCATATACTAAAATTAGCAAAGAAGGAAAAATCAGCTCTTAATTTGCAAGTTGGTCAAGAGATAACTTTTTACTATAATACAGAATTAATTGAACAAGCCGAATCTGAATTAGTAGAAAAAAAATACATTTTAGACAAAATGTCAATTAAAACTGGTAAATTCACTGCAACTGAATTCACCAGGCACGATAATAGTTTCGTCAAAAAACTAATCACGCAACCATTAAAGAAGGTTCTAGTTAAATACGAAACAAAGGTTGAGTCAAGCATCATTGCTTCTCTAAAAAAAACTGGAATCAGTAACAATTGTTCTATTCAGCTTGTTAAAGCGTATTCGCACCAAATTGACCTACAGCGTGATATCAGATCTGGTGATACTATAACGGTTATTGCCGAACAGTTTGTAACCGAAAGCGGAGAGTGCTCTCATACAGGTAGAATAGTTTACGCTTTGCTCAATTCTAAAGGCAAAGACTACGATATTTATTTATACTCAAAAAATAATAAAGATTTTCAATTTTTTAATGGTCAAGGAAAAAGCATACAAGGCACATTACTCCGCACGCCAGTTGATGTAGTACGTATATCCAGCTATTTTGGCTATCGAAAAAAACACCCCGTGCTTGGTTATGGCAGAATGCATAAAGGTGTGGATTATGCCGCTTCAACCGGAACACCGATTTATGCTTCAGGAGCTGGCACGATTGAATTTATCGGTTGGAAAAAGGGTTATGGTAGATTCATTCTAATTAAGCATAAAAATAATCTATCAACCGCCTACGCACACGCTTCCAAATTCGCTAAGGGCTTAAAAAAAGGGTCCAAAGTTCCTCAAGGGAAAGTAATTGCCTATGTTGGCAGCACTGGTTATGCAACAGGGCCTCATCTACACTACGAAGTAAGGGTTAATGGGAAGCAAGTTAATCCTTTGAAGTTTAAATCTACACCGGGAATAAAGTTAGCTGGAAAAGACTTAGCCAAGTTTAAGTTATTTAAAAAGAACCTTGGCGATATTAGCAAAAAACTAAGCAAAAAGAATAATATTAATGCAGACATATTAAAAATAAGCACAAACTATGAAACAAGTCGAAATAATCTCAACATTACATAAAAAATCATTTTTATTACTAGTTCTTTTAGTAATATTAGATCAATTATCTAAGCAACTATTAATTAGCACGATTAATAGCTCTGGACAAGAAGTAGAAATTTTACCATTCTTCAAGCTCATAAGCGCTTGGAATTATGGTATAAGTTTTGGTCTATTTAGCGAATATCAGACATATAGTAATATGGCTTTCTTAATTATTAATACTAGTATCATTTTTTATCTTTTCTGTTGCTATGTTTGCACCTCATCAAAATATGTTATTATCAGTCTTGCAATAATAATTGCTGGTGCGATAGGAAACTTAATAGATCGCATTTTTCGAGGCGCTGTTTTTGATTTTTTGTATTTTTATTACGAGTCATATTCATTTCCAGCATTCAATATTGCTGATATGTGCATCAGTGTTGGCGTATTTATGTATATTTATTACGTTATCTATGAAGACACTAAGTAGCCCTTCGAGATAAAGGTAATAATCATTTCTCATTACTACGCTTTGCAGCTGCTTTACGGCGAAGCAAGTTCTTACGTAAAGCTGATGAGAGCTCCTCTTTTTTATCTTTTTCTTTCTTAGTGTCGATTGTTCTTGTTTGCTTATTTTGCATAATTATATAAATTTTACTTGACCGCTGAGCATTATTATGGCAAAAATATCGATAAACGCAAGAGATATTAAGCCGCTATAGCTCAGGGGTAGAGCGCATCATTGGTAATGATGAGGTCGAAAGTTCGAATCTTTCTAGTGGCACCATCGTTAAAAAGATGATTTACAACACCATCTCTATTATTAAAATGTTATAGTTAATAAGACAACTAATTTCATTGTATAAATATATGTTTAAAAAATTCCTAAGCTTAAGTACCTTAATAACCTTATTATGTAGCTGTTCTACGACAAGCAAACAAAACTTTAAACGTTTTGCTCCATGCCCTAGCAGCCCTAATTGCGTTAGTTCCCAGGCTATAGATAGCACTAATTCTTACGTAAAACCCATACCCTACTCGCATAAACTTAGTTTCAATCAAGTTTCTAATATAATCATTAAAACTAATCTGACAATGCCCAGAAGTAAGTTGATTACGAATGATAACGAATACCTACATTTTGAATTTAGAACTGCCTTAGGGTTCGTTGATGACGTTGAATATCAAATTAATCAGCAAGAACATCTTATATATTTCCGCTCCGCAGCTCGCCTTGGATATTATGATTTTGGTAAAAATCGCGCTCGATATAACGAAATAAAAGAAAAACTTATCCCGCTTCTGAAATAAACTATATTCCTAAAAAAACCCCTCGCCTTGTAAGGAATCATTATAACCTCTATTCACTCAGAAATATCAACTCCATTTAAGTCCCAATTATATTTCATATATCTAATGCTTAGATGGTCTACGTCTATGTTTTTATATTGGTTGACAAACGCCCTTATTCCTTCATATCCTCCAAAATCTTCTTTAAACCAATCAAAAATCTTCGATACATATATATAATCACTCACAAGCTTTACACCTTTACTATCATTTCCAAGAAAGTTTTTTACTTGGTTTGTTAATTGCCAATCTAGTTTCTCAGCTTGATAGGCTTCATTCAATAGGTCTGGACAAGAAAGAGAAGCGCAATTAATTGCCATATGAATACGCGGGTCAGCCATCGGGCGAAGTATTTTATGTTCTATTTGGTCTAATGTGTAATTTGTTCCATCAATCATCCAACTATGAGATTTCCAAACATTTTTCCAAAAGCTACCTTGGTTTTTAATACTGTCTGTTTCACCAGTTTTAACAATAAGATCAATTGTCAAAAGATTATAGGCATTAATCCAAAACGCCATTTTTTTTGCTCCTTGGAGATTAGAAATAGATACTCCTTGCAGTTTTTTGATTGCTTGATGATGTAAAGGGTCCTCACCCCACGCATCATAGTCAATAAGAGTTGTGCGTATATTGTCCTTTTCTCCCTCTGAAACATAATGAGACAGTAAGTGATTATATGGCTCTATATATTCTTGGGCATGGACATAATGATTGGCTACCACACTTGATATAATAATTAAGCAATAAATAATTTTTTTCATAATACTTCAATTTAATTTATTTAATATAGTGAATTAAATTGAAGTATTGCTGTTTTGTGGAAAATATTTTTTAATTTAGTGATTAGCTTTTTTCCTTATAATGCTAACCCATTTAAAGGTAAAAAGGTGGTAAATTAATTAAAAAAGATAAAGTAGAAAATTGCAATACTTCAATTTAATTTACTATACCTAGCTTACAATAAAGATAGCTATAATTCAACTATGCGGTGCATCCTGGAGGCTAATTCCATATTATGTGAAACCATAATCACCGAAGCATTGCGTTTTTGCACATGACTTAATAAGATATCAAATACCTCATCGGCAGTTGATGGATCAAGATTACCTGTTGGCTCATCTGCTAGAATGATTTTAGGGTTATTAATGAGCGCTCTGGCAATCGCCACACGTTGCTGTTCGCCACCCGATAATTCGCCTGGGACATTTAAAATACGTTTTGCTAGCCCAAGGTCACAAAGAAGGGACTCGGATCTATCATACGCTTCCCTACGATTAATCCCTGCAATTAACAAAGGCATTGCGACATTTTCTTGAGCAGTAAAATCACGTTGCAGATGATGATATTGATAAATAAATCCTAAATGCTGCAAGCGAATTAAATGACTAGATTTGATTTGATTTATTAGATTTCCTTTATAACCACTCATTTCAACAGAACCTTGATTTGGCTTGTCTAATAGACCCGCAATATGCAGTAAGGTAGATTTTCCTTTACCAGAAGAACCAATAACTGCTAGCATCTCACCTTCACACAAATCTAAGTTAACTCTGTCTAATACAGAAATCGTAGACCTGCCTTGCCTGTAATCTTTACAAATATTCTTTAAAGATAAAACTACTTTACTCATATCTCATTGCCTCAATTGGATTAAGCTTTGCTGCGCGATATGCTGGATAAATTGTTGCCATAATTGATAGAATAATAGATAATAATGCCACAATGAATACATCATATAATTCAACAGAAGATGGCAAACTATATAAAAAATAAATTGCAGGATCAAATAGCTTTACTCCTGAAAAGCTTTCCAAAAGATTTCTAACTGATTCAATATTATAAGAGAATAGTAAACCACATATCATGCCTGTAATCGTACCAATAACTCCTATTAAAGTCCCATTGATCATGAATATTAACATAATTTGTCGATTCGAAGCACCAATAGTTTTTAAAATAGCAATATCCTTAGTCTTGTCTTTTACGATCATAAATAAACTAGAGACAATATTAAATGCTGCCACTAAAATAATTAAAGATAAGATAGTAAACATCGCTACTCTCTCTACTTCTAAAGCCTGTAGGAATTGGCGATTAGAATTCATCCAATTTTGGACATATATATCTGAACCTAAATCTTTTTGCAATAAATGGGCATATTCTGAAGCCTTGTTTGGGTCATTCACATTCACCTCAAAGCTATTAATGCTATTATCACTAAAAGAAAAAAATAATCTAGCTGCTGAAAGTGGCATCAAAATTGTAGCTGCATCATAATCATACATACCACTGCTGAATATAGCAATAACTGTATAGGTTTTAGTGCGTGGCATCGAACCAAACACGGTCGAAATTAAGTTTGGCGCTATTAACTTAATTTTTGAACCAACATGAATACCCAAATTAACCGCCAATTCTGAGCCAATAGCAATCCGGTCATTACCAAAATAATCTACAAAATCGCCAGACATCACATTCTTAGTAATTTCACCTTTATGTTTTAAAGATGATAAATCAATACCTTTGATTAAAACTCCACTATTACTATCTCTTCCTAGAGCTAGACCCTGACCAGTTATTAAGGGATGGATTTTAGTTACAAATGAATAGTTTTTGATTCGCTCAGAAATATTTTGATGATTTTCAATCTCTTTATTTTTATAAGGGCTGAGAGTTACATCTCCATTTAAGCCAACAATATTATTTGTCAGTTCAATATGAAATCCGTTCATTACTGACATCACAATAATTAGCGCAGCAACGCCGATTGTAATTCCTATCAATGAAATTGCAGATATAATCGAAACGAATTTTTCATTTTTTTTAGCCCTGAAATAACGAAATGCTGTTGATAAAACAAAATTATTTAACATTAGAGCCATTGATAATCTCTGAAATTACATCATCAATAGCAACATCGCTACTCTCTCCGCTCATTCTATGCTTCAATTCAACCATTCCATTTTTTATTTTTTTAGGGCCAATAACGATTTGCCAAGGCGAGCCGATAAGATCATGAGTAGCAAATTTTGCACCAGCATTGCTTTGCGTATCATCGTATAATGTATCAATCTTTTTATGCTTTAATGAATTATATAAATCACGAGCTACTTTATTACACTCATCATCCTTAATATTTAAATTAATAAGAGATACTCTAAATGGTGCAATTTGTTCTGGCCATTTTATGCCTCGATCATCATGATAAACTTCAATGATAGCTGCAACTAATCGTGACAGACCAATACCATAAGATCCCATCTGAATCGGCACATTCTTACCTTCTTTATTCATCACCATCGCTTTCATCATGGTCGAATATTTATCAGCAAAATTAAAAATATGACCAACTTCAATACCACGTTTAGACGATAACTCATTCTGACTTAATGGGCACTGGCTTGGGTCATGCTTTTCTTCAGTTGCAGCGTATAATGATTTTAGATACTTGATATCACTAACTAATTCTTCACCGATTACATCAAATTTCTTATCATAATAGATTTTACTCTCTCCTGTTTCTGCAACCACATGAAACTCATGACTCATATTACCTCCAATCTCACCATTATCAGCTGCTAGCGGTATGGCATTTAAGCCTAGATCATGAAAAGTGCGCATATAGGCAGTAAACATATTATCATAAGATTCCATGGCACTTGCATCATCTAGATCAAGTGAATAGGCATCTTTCATTAAAAATTCACGACCCCTCATTACCCCAAAACGTGGTCTTATTTCATCACGAAACTTCCATTGAATCTGATATAATGTTTTTGGTAAGTCTTTATGAGACTGAATATGACTACGTACAATATCCGTCAGCAACTCTTCATTTGTTGGACTAAATAATAAATCACGCTCGTGCCTGTCTTTAAATTTTAGCATTTCTTTTCCGTATGAATCCAGCCTACCTGACTCTTTCCATAAAGACCCATCCTGCACACAAGGCATAAGCATTTCAACGCAACCAGCAGCATTCATATTAAATCGCACTATCTCTTCAATGTTTTTCAACACTTTTAATCCTAAAGGCAGCCAGCTATAAATACCCGATGCACTTGCTCGAATCATTCCACTGCGCAACATCAATGCATGTGAAGTAATTTGCGCACTAGATGGGTTCTCTTTTAATACTGGAAGAAAATATTTTGATAATAACATAAAAAATTTGCCTAATTACTACTTGATCATATTAAAAAATTGCTTCTGCATCTGGATGTCGTCTTTAAAACAGCCAATAAAGTGGCTTGAATCAAGAAGACTGCCCTCTTTCATCACTCCTCTAAAAGACATACAGCTATGACTTGCTGACACTGCAATTGCCACACCTTTAGGTTGCAGATGTTTGAATAAGCTTTCAGCAATCGACACCGTCATCCGCTCTTGTATTTGTAGCCTCTTAGAAAAGGCATCCACCAACCTTGCCAGCTTACTAATCCCAATAACAACTTTATCTGGCACATAAGCAATGTCTACTTTACCGGTAAATGGTAGCATATGATGCTCGCAAGTTGAAGTGAAATTAATATTTTTGAGCAAAATTATGTCCTGATACTGACTTATTTCATAGAATTTCTTATTAAGAATAGCACTTACATCAGCTTCATAGCCACCAAATATTTCTTTATAGCTTTTTATTACTCGCTTTGGCGTGTCCTTTAAACCCTCTCGGTTAGTATCTTCACCAAGATATTGTAATAATGTTTTGATAGCTTCTTCTGCTTGTTCTTGCGTTGGTTTGTTCACGTTATTTATATCTATAAAAATTAATCAAAAAAAATATTAGTATATTTAGTAAATATATTAACATTCAATGGTATTTTGTATTAGCCTTTTACCACAAATGTAAACAAACATCAAGCCACCAATTATTGCGATTAATCCTCCAATACCTACCATTCCCATATAGATCTTAGCTTCAAAAGCCATTTCGTGACCAGGAGTTTTTCGAAGCACTCCATAACCACCTGCTAATGATAAGCCTAATATATGCAATAATTGTCCAATAGTGATTGTATAAATTTGTATATTTGCAAATTTTGAATTACTATGTAAAAGGTTTTTACTTAATATAGATTGATACATCTCTCCTATGGCTCCCTCCTTCGAGAAGAGGTTATTCCTAATATTAGCCTGAAAATAAACCAAATAAGCAAGCCCCATAAAAGCTATGCTAATACCAACTATCGACCCGTGATAATGCGCTGGTATACTAACATTTACTCCGGAAATAAAAATTCCAATTAAACCACCTGATAAAAATACTAATATAGAGAAAAATAATGAACTTTTTACAAAAGAATCAACCAAAAACTCACGAGCACTTGTTAACTCGATAATTAATAATAATATAAAGAAAGTTGGAGCAATTCCTCCTGTATAAATCATATGCTTAGTAAAGAATTCTTTGAAATCACCATCTGCTACATCAAATTGAAAATGACCAACCATAACTAACATTGCTAGGACAAAGTTAAGTAATAATAGCATTTCATATGCGTTGCCATAAGATACATTGCCCCGGCGCCAACTTTCCGTTAGTAACAGCAATACCAACATTAATATTTGCGTATAAATAAACTGCAATAAATGCCCTCCACTCCAAAACATCATCTCATAATAATAATCTATCTCAAGAGGAACTACCTCGCGCAAGGACTCTATACCTAAATATGAAAAAACAAAACATACCCAAACCATAATAAACATAAAAGAACTAGTTATTTGAGTAATATTAATAATGCGCCTGCCATATTTTGCGCTATTAAAATTAAGTATTGATATAAAGAATGTTTGAATGGCGTAGCATAGTGTTGTTATACCAAATAGGGTCAAGCCCAAAATAAATAATATGTTATCAAGCATTGGAATATAGTTATTCATAGATGGTGTGGAGCCTGGAACTAAAGGGCTAATAGACATTAATAACATCGACAAAACTGATAGCTTAGAGTAATATTTACTATATGTTATTTGCCTTTTTTGAAGGCTCCAAACAAAACATGTGATAGATAATAACCATACTAAGACCGATAAATTTACATGGATTATTAAAGACGATTTGAAAATTGATGGGTCAGAAAAATACTGGCTTAATTGTGGAGTTCTTAATACTACTAATATAATTGAATAAAAACCAGCGATAGCCAAAGCTATAACACCATTATTAATCCATTCTCTCATGCCTCTAAACCTTTTTATATTTTTACGCGAAAACTTCTGCGATGATGCTCAGTAAATCCATGCTTGGCAATAGCCGCTATATGTTCTTTTGTTCCATAGCCACTATTTTTTTGCCAGTTATATTGCGGATATTGAATATGCAACTTTTGCATTATACGATCCCTCGTGACCTTTGCAACAATTGATGCAGCTGCAATTGAAATTGATTTACTATCACCCTTGACTATGCTTTTAAAACGCCCATCAGAGAACTTCATATTGCCATCAACTAACACTACATCACTAGGCGCATTTAATGATGACTCAGCCTCTTGGCATGCCTTAATCGTTGCTTGCAAGATATTTATCTCATCTATTTCTTCGGGCGAGACAATACCAACTGCATATTGATAATTATCGACAATCTGATCGTACAACTGTACACGCTTCTTAATACCTATTTTTTTTGAATCATTAATTCCTTCGATAATATGATCTTGATCAACTATAACTGCTGCAGCGACAACAGGCCCAGCTAATGGCCCCCGGCCAGCTTCATCAATACCAGCAATAATTTTTCCTGCATACTGATTTTCAATATCTAGGTTCATTAATTATTCCTCATCATTTGTGTGCACGCAAGAGAAGCTATGGAAGCGGTTTCAGCACGCAATACGCTGTTTCCCAAACTGACAGTAGTTACCCGGCTACTATGCTGCAGCATAGTGATTTCCTCATCAGTAAACCCCCCTTCTGGACCAACCAATACCGCCACCTGATCATGCCATTTTTCTATATTCTTAATTAAAGCATCTTCATCAGCGCTTTCGCAAGCAAAAATAATCTGCCTTAATTCATCATGGCCTAATATCTTCTGCAGTTCTATTTCTGTTGTCAATTCGGCTGGTTTAAATCTTTCTGACTGCTGAGTAGATTGTAAGATAATTTTTTCTATACGCTCATGTGGTATTGTTTTTAACTGAGTTCTTTCTGAAATAACTGGTATAATCTTTGTTACTCCAAGCTGCACCGCCGCCTTCACCGCCTCAGAAAACCGATCTGGTTTTATAATACACATCGCTAATATAAGATTCTTTTCTTTAAGGGGCGCTCTTAAAAATTCAGTTATCTTAATAACTAGACAAGAACGCGAAACTTTTTCAATAATCGCTAAAAACTCACCATTTGATTCATTAAAAACACGCAAAGAATGTCCTACTTTTAAACGCATCACTGAATTAATATAGTGCAAATCAGCGCCCAAAAGAGATATCGATTGCTCTTCTTGCAATGATTCATTAAGATACACCCTAGTTAAATGTGAAAATTTCATAAAAATAATAATCATGGAAAAAAAGAATAATACCGATAATACTACACAGAATGAGGAGAAAACAAGTAAAAAAATACCCGAAGAATTTGGTGGACAAAAAGGACCAGAACCAACGCGCTATGGTGACTGGGAGAAAAATGGACGAGTTTCCGATTTTTAATTTACCTTGACATTGAGGTTGTATTAATATATCTATTTTTACAACCATTTAGGTTAAGTAAATTTAATTATTGAGAAAAACTATGATAGGATCTATATTTATAGTAGCTGCGACTACTATCCTTACAGGAAGAGTAACTTTTTCTGGGCTCAACACATTATACCCAGCAAATTCTGATAATGCCGCATTACAAGGTATATTTGGACTAGGATTGGCTTACTTTTTAGCGTCATCTGGATTAGCTTTGAAAGCTAATAGTTATTTATGGGACTATCTTGAACCAGAAGGAACTGAAACAATTCATAATAACTTGCACGATATTAAAGTAGCTGTGTTAGGATCACATGAAGTTGGGACAGTACCTCATGAAAGCGTTGATAGCTAATAAAACATATTCAAAAGTATATCGGCAAAAAGTACTCATGCGTAGCATGTACAACTTTTTGGCGGGCGAACTCAAAAAACCCCCTATATCTATTAAAGATATAGGGGGTTTTCTTATTAAAGATAAGCGCTTATATTAGAAGTTCACACGTACTTTAATTGTACCTTGATGACCAATACGCTTTTTCGCGAAATGTGCATCATAACCTAAACCATACTCCATCATCGAATACTCTGAAGTCAGGCTGAAACCAACATTATATGTTGTCTTCGATAATTCACCAGCTTTAGAAATTAATGGCTGAGTTGCACCATCAATACCCAATGAAGTTGAACCATCTTTGTTAATCACATCATGGTTAACAAATGCATGGATTTCAGGAGAAATCATCATACTACTTAGATAATAATTCTCACCTGTTAATCTTGCACCTAACACAACATCAAGCTTGTTTATAGGCTTAGTTACAACATACAAATTACCATTATTTGTGCTGCCACTTTGCTGATAGCCAGATGTATTTAGTCTTGAGTATCTCAGACCCATGATTGGTGTTAGCATACCCGCATCAGTCATGTGATTACAGCTCATCATGCTTTCAGCACTGAATGACATCGCATTATAGTCACTTTTAATAGTATCAAACTGATTCACACCACCAGTAACACCAGTCAACCTTTTCTCAGTTGTTCTTACTGAGTTAGTTGCAAAAGTTGCTACGGACTGAGCAGACCAACGATCATTTAATTGATGCTTACCATATAATGAGAAAGCTAACAAATCAATTTTTGATTCATCACCAGACTTACTGTTCTCATGGTCAATTTCTGAATGAGCAGCCGTAATAGCAGCACCAATAACCGTGTCTTGATTAACTTTGCTATCAAAACCAAAGCTTGCACCATATGTATCAGCTTTATAGCCTACCATAGCACCATCTTCTTTCTGTGTAGCAGTACCAATAAATGGAGTTGCCCACGCGCCATATCTTTCATCATCACCAGCGGCAACAAATGAATGCCCACCAGCAAGAGTGTTAAGACGTGTTGACATGCCAGAACTCACAGCCATTACAGTGTCGACTAATACTTCACTAACATCAGCAGGAGTCAAGCGCTCGATTGCTTCAAATGCATCATCAGTGAAACCACCATTACCATCAGTAAACTCAGATACGGTATTTAAGAAATTAGAAGCACCAGTACCCGCAACAGCATCACACATGGTTTCTAAATTATTCATGTCAGTGGTTGAAATACTTTCACTTAGGATCGCGATCGCTGCTGGAGTATTATCTTCTTGAGTGAAGTTTAACCCACCATTAGCACTAGTACCAGCTACCCATTTATTAAATATGTTATCGTTTGTTACTGTTACATTTGCAAGATTAAATCCTGGAACTGCAGCAGCACTTGACTCAATAACACTAATAGGCGCACTTGCAGCCACGTTTTTACCGCGTCTTGGCGTTGATTGATCGTTCAAAGTAACTGCCATTGTCGCACCAGCATCTACTGTTAATCCATTTGATGCAACTATTCTACCACTACTTAATACGCCAGCAGTATCTTTAACATCAACCATTAGCGTATTATCACCATTAATAGTAACAGCTCCGGTTGAAGTTACTGTCTTATCAAATAAATTCACATTTGAATCAGTTATCGCTACTGCACCAGCTAGTGTAGCAGATTTACTAAATTCAACTGCACCTTTGTTTAGAGCAATATCAGTTGCTGCTATAGATGTGCTTTCAACAACCACTTTATCAGCAGCATTACTTGAGAAATCAACTCTACTTAAAGCAGCGTTTGCACCCATATTTTGCTTTACAGTCGCTGAGCCAACAAATGACACAGCACCAGGACCATCAACTGCCGCATCAATCATACCAGCTAGTTTTGCTGTTTTAGTAGCAGATACAATAGCATTAGTTGCGTATAAATCAGTTACAGAAGCATTTTCTGCAAAAGTTACTTTCGCAAGGCTTGCACTAACAGCACCAATAGCACCCATTGTTAAACCATCTTTATTTAAAGTTAGTTCACCTTTGGTATCTGTTGCCGTTACAAAATTTGCACCATTTACATTTGCAGTACTAATTGTTGCATTCTTAGTATCATCTAATTGAACAGTAATTTGCTCACCTGTTGTTGTAATATCACCAGCAAATTCAGTTGAAGCTCTATTCAAAATCACTGTATGATTTACGCCCTCAGCACTATTATTCGTAAATTTACCAACATATTTTGCTGTGGTGTCGCTTAAAGTGAAATTAACATCATTCTCTGAAGTAAACCTATAGTTATCAGCCAATAGTTGCTTTGTAGTTGCAACTTTCACATCGCCACCGGCAAATTGAATTTCTGCTAGTGCATTACCTGTACCAACATTTGTTTTCATTTCTAATTCTGCGTTATTTACTAGTTTCAATGTACCTTCACTAGCATTAGCACCATTAATACCGTTTGTAGAAGTTACTTCCTTACTTACGCTCAGTACAGCGTTTTTGCCAAGAGTAATATCATCTGCTATTAATGCACTTTGTAAATCAACAGCACTACCATTATTTAATCTAAACGCTCTTAATGCCTTTGTATTTGGAGCATCAAATATATTTTTTGCATCGGTAGCAAAAATCACTTCACCATCACTTGAGTCATTAATAATTGCTTTAGCATATATATTAACACCATCTTCTAATGTTAAAGTATGATCTGAACCGGATATTAGTCCATTGTCTTTAATTTCGATAGATGCTAATTTTGCATCTGCGGTACCAATATTAGATTGAGCGCCCTCTCCGGCACCCACTAAAACTGTGTTTCGTGTGATTTGAACTGCACCAAACTCATTTGTTTGAGGAGTAATGCCACCAATTTTATATGACCCATCTGCTGCACTAGCTGTACCAAAATCTATGATTGCCTTTTCATTATGCACTTCAATAGAAGAAATGTTTGATCCAGCTGATAATAATACTGATGTGTCCTCACCAGCATTTGCATTAATTTTTAGTAAATCTAGAGCTTGCGTCGTTTCCGCAGCATTGCCAACCTGACCAAATTTAATAGTTCTTGGACCTGCTGTTGAAACATTATCTGTAATTTCAATAGAAGCTGGGTTTGTGTGAGGATCAATTGCAATTGCACCAGTTGTGAAGTCATTATCACCTCTTATTAACAATCCACCACCATTAGCACCAATTTTCATACCACCAACTGCTGTAGAACCAGCAAACTCTGCTGTTGCACCGCCAGTGATATTTGTTGTTGTTGCGTTAATATTCTGTTCAAAAGTAACTTTCTTTCCAGCTTCACCAGAAAGTGTTACGCTTGCTAATGCATTACCAGAACTACCAACTTCAACCTTAACGTTTGAATCACCTGCAAAAGTAACAAGGCCATCTGCTGTGCTTGAGGTAATATTACCACTTAAGATATTAGCACCATCTGCAAAAGAAAATCCTGCATCCTTAGCACTGATTGCCATGCCATTTGTTGTATAGTGATTACCCGCACTAATTGTTACTATATCTGCCTTAGATGTGATCGAACCAAATTTCTTCGAGTCAGTACCTATAAGTCCATTTATAGAACCTTTTGCACCAAATACAACTTGACCATTACCATCAGTATCCGCAACAAGATTACCCGTTAAGTTTGCTGCACCAGCAAACTGCAGAATTGCTGCATTATCTTTAAACGTAAAGCTATTGGCATAATTATTACTTGCAACAGTATTATTCATTTTAACAGTACCTGCGCCTTGTAGCTCAACAGCTTTTAATGCTGCACCTTGCTCACCAAAACTAGTAGCGCCGCCACCTAAATCTGAATTAGCGACAAATCTTACTGTACCAGCGCCATTAACATCTGTAGTAACTACGCCGTTTAGTACTTTTGTGTCATTGATAATTGCTGTTCCATCTGCTGTAAAATTAATCTTAGAATTTACTGCATTATCAAAAGTAACTGTACCAGAGCCAATTCTAACTTCACTTAACCTATTAGTAGAACCAATTGCATTACTCATCGTAGCAGAACCAGCAAAAGATAAAACACCTTTATCGACTGCTGTACCATCAACCTGTCCACCAGCATTTTTGTCATTTGGGATAATTGCTGTGCCAGATAAAGCCATATTCGTAGCAGTAAATCCTTCTGTGAAAGTTGCACTTGCACCATCATTTATAGTAATAGTATTCAATTTATTAGCATTACCTACTGTATTAAACGACACTTCTGAACCAGTATTCACAGTTAACGTACTTGCTGCAGAAGCATCACTTTCCACTGCACCAGTGAAAGTAGCATTACCATTAACTACCATGTTTGCACCAGCACCACCGCCTAAGGTAACAGTTCCAAGAGCCGAGAAATCACCAGCGGCTTGCGAAGCGCCATTAGCTCTCACGCCTTCAGATCCACCAAAAGTGATAGTTTTATTGTCTTGCACTGTCATCGTTGCTTTATCTGCATTACCTGTACCTGAATTAACTATAGATGCAACAGATGAAGTGTTAGCAGTAACAGTCACAGCACCACCAGAATTTACATCGTATGTTGCAACAGTAGCAATTTTTGTAGCATCACCGAATTGAACTCCTACTCCAGTGCCGTTTGGAATAGAAGCAAATGAGTCACCTGCTACCCAAGGAGTGCTAGCACCAGTACTATCTAATGTCACTGCACCGTCGACAATAGTCACCGGGCTTCCTGTCCCCACATATTGTGCAGCCTCTGCAGCACTACCCGCTGCAATCATTGCCAAAGCCGAAGCTGTAGCCATAATTTTTTTAAATTTTCTTTGTTCTGCCATAATTTTAAATCACCTACTTTTTTTGTTATGGTTAACGTTAAACTAAGATTCCAAAACCATTTGAAATCAAAAAATGTCTTGACTTTATTTAAATGATAATCAACAAGTGAAAAACGCTTAAAGCAAGCCAATTACCAATTGAGTATATACGTATCGGCGATTTATTAGCAAGTAAGTATCAGGAATAAGGCTCAGTTCTTAGTGACAAGATGCAAGAAAGACACAAACTAAGCCTTATTTATATAAATAAAAAATGTGGCTATATTTCTATAAACCACATTTTGTATTTGATTGAATAAACTATAAAAAAAAATTTATTCTTGGGGTGAGAAGTCTATTTCCCCAACAGGTGACTCAATAAACAATGTATTATGCAGATAATCAGAAGGCGTGCTATCTAAATCATCCATAATATCATTATCACTAACATCCCAAGGATCTAGGGTTAAAGGTTTACCAAACTTTTTATATGCTGATGTAAGTTTTTGATCTATGCGCTCATGCTCATTAAGTAAAAGATGATCCCCTAATACATCATCCCAGTTTTCAATAAATTCATGTAATTTTTTTCGATTTTGTAACATCTCATTATCTTCATAAGGAAAATGCAACTCAGACCAATGATCATCTTTTGCATAAGGTAAAATTTGCTGTATTAATGAAGAATTTGCATCAATCACAAAGACCTTAAAAAATGATTTTAAATTTTGATTAAAACCTTGTAGATATTCATCATAATATTTTGTCATTTCAATCTGGTAAGCATAATTTTCATCGTTTCCAAACTGAAAACTTAACTTACATCTATTCATCTCTGCACGAGCTTCCAAGCCTCTTTTTATACATTGCATTTTCTGATTATTTTCGGCTAAATTAGTATAATTAATCTCTTTAACTACATGCTCTAAAATACCACCTATATTTTCTTGTTTTATTATGTGACTCAGCTCTCCAATCAGAACTTTAGCAGTAGATTCAGCCATTATTTTATCTGTTTGTTGCAAAGATTTGTTCACAACTTTCTTAAGTTCATTACAAATTATTGGATCCTGACATTGGAAAGGATCATTCATCATCTTGGAACAAGTTTGAACTACACTACCTCTAAAATCTTTGTTTAACTTAACAAATTTATTTAATGTTTCCGAGTCAGAGTATCGGCTTTTTAAACATTCTTCAACACATTCTTGCGCTTTTTGCTGATACTCAGTTTGAATATTATTAACTTTTTCACGTTGCAGCACAAACTCAGTATCTCGAAACCCAAAATATATTCGCTGCAATAAAGGACGGTAAAATTTTACTGTGTCTGGCGCGAACAAACATTTTGCAAATATGTTATCTATTCCTTTTAAAATATTTATAAGCCTCTCTCTTGCATGATAAGTTACATTGATCCTCTCATCTAACTGTTCATTATTAGGCTTATACTTAAATCCAAGGCATATCTTGCTATTTATACCAACCCTATCATCAATTTTCTTATATACTGAATCATAAGTTTGTTGCAAAATACTCTCCCAATCAAATGTATCTAATAATTGTTTGGAATCTAATTCTTTAGCATAATTGTAATACTCATTGGCAATTTTTGGATCTATACGACTTAAAACTTCGTCAATTTCTTTAATTTTTGATTGATGATATTGAACAATGCTTCCATTTGATAAAATCACTAAACCTACTATATTTACAAACTGCGCATCTGCAGAATATATCATTGGTTGTAATGCTTTAGTTAATTTATAGACATTATCTATATTGTTAAAATTAACCACTGGGTGCTCTGACAGTAATTTTAAGAACTTATCTACCTGATCTTTATCAAGATTATTATTTTCTATTTGTTCTAATAGTTTTTCAGTATTATAGTTTATTTTATATCGAAAATCTTCTTGAGTCTGCGCACTGATAATTTTTGATAAATTATTTTTTTCATCAGTTGAAACAGACAAATCTGGTAAAATACTATCTTTTTTTTCTGTTAAAACGAGCCAATCAGATAATAATTGTTTTTCTGGCACTAAATATAAATTATCATCACAATTAATTTGTCTAATATCAAAGCATCCGGAATCACAAGTTACAACCACATTATCCCCCTCTTGTGCATTTTCTATGATTTTTTCTATTTTGCTTTTTTGCGCTTTAGATAAATTTGCAAAATGATGATCCATTAAAACTATTGGTGGCACTGTGGTAAAATCACCTTGCTCATCATGCATTGATAATGATTTAAATTTTTTATTATGAAAAGGATTAATATCCACCTGATTAATTAGTTTTTTTAAATCAAAGCCATTTTCAAGCAACTTGAAGGCAATTGATGGGTTAATTTCCAACGCCCTTTCTGATTCTTCAATGCCAGGTAATTTATTAAATATGTTTAATGCCGTACGGTGCAGAATATAATATTTCACATCCCTTACAGTAATATCTGAGTTACCAATCACCTCAAGCCTGTTAAGTAGCTCAGGATTATAAAATGATTTACTTAATGAACACAAACCATTTTCTGGGTTGAGATTTGGCTTTTTCAGGCAGTTATATACTAAAGAAATATTCTCCATCTCTATATTGTCAATAATGCTATCAACATACTCTTTCTGAGACGGGACAAGAGTTGTTGGAATGATTTTACCTATTTCTTTATTGAATTTTTCTTCCAGTTTTTTATGCGCAGACATCTGTAATCTAGTTATAGATCTCATAGTCTTCCACACAGACGGAGAAACGTCAGATGTGTCTGTAAATTTTTCTTTACTCATACAATTAATGCTTTTAATAAAATTAAAAAAGCACCGTATAACACCCATTAACAAATGTCAATCTTTTAATAACTTTGTAATAAACTAAGTTCCACTTACAAAAAATATTTTTATTCGGTTTTAATTTAATTTACTATATCTAGGGTTTTTATTCACACCAAAATGCATGTCGAGAAGCTTTACCATGTCACGGTCACGTATGAATGAAGATGCACGGCCAGTAACAATACCTACTAAGTTTTTTGCTCCTCTAGTAGCAACGGTAATGAGATTTCTCCCTGCTGGACTGTGATAGCCTGTTTTGAGGCCTTCTGCGCCTGGATAAGTTGCAGCCACTGGATTATGACCATGTATCTTCTTGCCTTTATAAATAAAGCTAGTTTTATTTAATAGCTTATAATATTGTGGAAAATCACGTTTAATCGCAATGGAAAGCTTGGCCAGGTCAACAGCTGTGCTATATTGCTTGGGATCATGCCAGCCAGAAGCATTAGTAAAGCGGGTATTATTCATCCCTAATTGCTTGGCTTTTATTGTCATCAAGCGAGCAAACTTTTTTTCTGAACCAGCAATATTTTCAGCCACTACAATTGCTACGTCATTGGCTGACTTAATTGACAATGCAAATATTGCATCTCGCACGGAAATACGCTCTCCTTTCTTTACATAAAGCTTACAAGGCCTAGCTTTTGTAGCATTTTTCGAAACACGAAACTTTTGACGCATCTTAATCTTACCCGATTTTAAAGCTTCAAAAGTGAGGTAAAGAGTCATGACTTTAGTCAAAGAAGCCGGATATACTTTTTTCTTAGCATTACGAGAATGTAAAATCTTACCCGACTTTCCATCAACAATTAAGCTAGCTTTGGTTGGGATTTTATATATTACTTTTGATTTTTTATTAGCTGCAAGGCCTGAGCCAGACAAGCCTGCAACAATAATCATCAATAATAAGCAACAAATTTTTCTAAACACAAGTTAATCTTTACCTGGCAAATATTTATAAATTTATAATAACATTTCTCTACTGTAAAAATCAATTTTTTATTTATCTCAACGTAAATTTAATTCACTATGTGGTCAAATTTCTTTATCTTTCAGAGAAGGAAGATGTTACTGATTTATGTATTGGTTTTAATAAATATGAGATAATAGACTTGCTACCTGTTACAATATCAACTTGTGCTACCATCCCAGGTCTGATAATATTCTTAGTCTTATCATTACCTAAATAGTTTTTTTCAACTGATACTCTACCTAAGTAAAATCTTCGCCCCTCATCATTTTCAAACGCTGATGCTGAAATATAAGATAATTTACCTTTTAAAGTACCATATCTTGAATAATCATAGGTACTAATTTTAATATTTGCATCCTGGCCTACACTCAAATACCCAATATCTTTTGGATTAATTTGCGCTTCAACAAGTAGTTCACTGCCCATTGGTACTATCTCAGCAATCACCCTACCTGACTCAATAACACCACCTATAGTGTTAATATTTAATACTTTAATATACCCATCCAGTGGAGCCGTAATTTCTAAGCGATTTACCATATCACTGTATTTATCTATACTTTCTTTTGTTTGCGAAAGAATAGTATCAACTTGAGTTAATTCAGAATGTGACTTATCAATAAATTTGGAATTTAATGAGTCTAATCTATTTTGGTACTCCGCCAAAGCACCACGAGCCTCTTCTATTTTTGATTCGTTTTCTTGTTTTTGACCATTAATAAAATTCAACTGTTTTTGGATTTGTAAAAATTTAAATTTACTCAAATGACCTTGTTTATAAAGCTTTTCTTTTAAATCTTTTTCTTCAATTGTTAAACGTAAATTCTCAATAGCTGTCTTCTGTTTTTCCTGCAAGCCTTCAATTAAAGATTTTTTTTGATTGATTTGGTCCTCAATAATTTCATGCTCATCTTCCTTAGCCTGTATAGTGCTATTATAAGCATTCATCTGCTCACGCATCAAACGTTTATCCTCTAAAGAAGCAGAATCTATATTAAATTCAGGTTTTGTATTATTAATAAAAGATCTTAGTCTAATCGCCCTATATTCTAGAGCTTTACGCTTTGACTCGAGTGACTCTAGGTCATTCTTAACAGATGAACCTTCTAGCACCAGTAATACGTCACCCTTTTTTACTAAATCCCCTTCTTTTACTTTAATTTCTGAAATAATTCCACCCTCTAGATGCTGTATTGATTGCATATTAGTGCTTGGTATTATATTACCATTTGCGACAGAAACTTCTTCTATTTTTGTAAAGCTTGCCCATATTATTAATAATATGATTGCTGCGCTTATTATAAATAAAGTACTCCTAATTAAGTATGGAGCTGACTTTTCTTCCAGAAGAGCAGATTGCGATAAATATCTCAATTGATCTATTTTTGAACCAGAGTCCTTTTTATTATTTCCAAACATTATTTTTGACCATATTTATTTAAAAAATCACTTGCACCCATTATTGTAGGCTGTTTATTTAAATTCAGAACAATAATTCGATCTGCTAATTTTAAACAATCATCCCTTTGACTAACAAAAAACACTGTTTTTTTGCGCTCTTTGCACTGAGCAATTGTTCTTCTGTAAGCTTCACCTAGTTTTTCACTTAATGCTGAATTAGGCAACTCGTCTAATAAAAGAAGATTACTATCTTTAATTAATACACGAGCAAAGTTTAAAGCATGCATAAAACTATTATTTAACGAAGGATTATTACCATAAATTTTTGTGTTGATTCCATCTGGTAGTTGATCTATTTCATCATTCGCTGTTGAATCAACAAGTGCTTTATTTAGTTGATCCGCGCTTGCTAAAGGATTTACTAACATAATATTTTCTTTAATTGAACCTTCAAAAAAATTAGCAGCTTGGGGCATATATGCGATGTAATTTCTAAGCTCCATGGGGTCAGCTTGTTTAATATTCTGATCATCAATTTTAATTGTGCCAGTTTGCGGTTTATAAAGACCGTTAATTATTTTGAGTAACGAACTTTTACCAGCTCCATTCACGCCAGTGATCGCAATTACTTCTCCCGGTTTGACATCTATGTCTAGGCCAACAAAAAGCGGCTCTGTTTCAACACTATATCTTAAACCAATATTAGTAAGGGTTACATGACCATTCATTTTTTCGATTGGTCTTTTTAAAATTGATGACTTTTTTTCAACTTCAATATTCATTAAGCGATTAATTTGAGCAACACTATTTTTTAGTTGCTCAAGTCTTGGCAGCATTGAGCATAAAGTCTGCATAGGGCCCAAAACACGCCATATTAAAAGCATAGTTGCTACTAGTGCACCTACTGTGATTGTACCACTCCAAATTAGCTGAACACCAAATGTAATAACCGCCACACCAGATAGCATGGATACCGCATGTGCAAAGTTTTCTGTTATCACTGCAATGAAATTAGCATCAAAGCTCTTTAATACTGCATCACTTACTTTTTCTTTGTATTTCACCCACCAGCTTTTCGCCATACCGTTATGATGCAAAGAATGAAGTTTAATAAAAGTTTCCATTGCATGATGTTGTCTTGCAGAACCTGATCTTGCACTAGCACGCATCACGACTCGAACGCGAGATTGGTAAAGAAATAGAAGTAAAGCAAAAACTGTTGCTACTATTACTGGGATAAACACTAATGGCCCAGAAATAAACCAGATAGCCATCAATAGTATAATTGTAAATGGTAATTCAATTATTACCGAAAATAATGGGCCAGTAAAGAACTGTCTAATCGATTCAAACGACTTAATCCGTGATATTTGCGAAGAAATTGAAGCCCCTTCAGTAAAAGAAGCGCGCATTAACATTAACTTTTCAAAAATTGCGTTACTAACAATATTATCTAATCTCACACCCATCCACACAACCGCATTTAAACGTAATATTCGTAAAAAACCTTCGGTCGTAATAGCTATCATTACACCAACTACTATAGCCCATAGATTATCAGTTGATCCAGAACCAATCACACGATCATAAACTGACATAATAAATAATGGCATTGATAATGCAAAAATATTAATGAATATGCTCGCTAAAACCACTTTTTTTAGTATTGGCCTAAATTTTGCAAATACTGTATCAAACCAGGTAAGGCCAGCTGCCTTTTTCGTTTGCATATTTTCTTCTATCTGCTCATCACTCATTTTTTCAAAGAAATAAACACTTCCTTGCATCGATTGGCACTCAAGCTCTATCACATTCTTTGTTTTACCATTAAACAATACTATAGTATCTTCTTTTTTAGATAATAAAATTAGTGGTTCATCTGAACTAGAGTCTGGAATGTATAAACAAGGCATTAATCGGTCATCGATATCTTCCAGATCAATTTGCATATCATGACTAACATAACCTAAATTAGCCATAGTATTTAATATATCCAGCAAATCTATCTCTCTTCCTTGCGTATAAGGAAGAGATTCAAAAAGATTTTTATTATTTCCATGCCAATGAAATGCCGTTACTAGCATGGCTAAAGCATTAGCATATGCATGCCCTTCAGCACTCATCGAAGGAATAAGGTCGTGCATATCAAACAGCTTCATAAATGATTCCACTTGCTGTTTATCAATATGCTCTCTTTCACATTTATCTAGGAATATATCTGTACTCATATCTTCAGCTCTTTATATGATTTAACTTCAAAGATATTATCACTATCTTCTTGCGTAATCTCCGTTAAACTTCCCTCTTTTAAAGCGTAATGCTTTGATGCTAATTGAGAAATTCTCTTATCCTCAGTTAGCATAATTATAGTAACTTTACCCTTTAGCATTTCTAATAGTTTGATCAAGCACTCATACCCTGCTTTATCTAGACCTTTATCTGCATTATTAAATAAAATAATTTTTGGATTATTTAATAGAACTCTAGTAATAGCAATTTTTTGTTTAACCCCAGGCGCAACCGTATCAACAAAACCATCATTGATTTTTGTTCGGTAACCATGTGGCAATGAAGACACTTCATGATCTAGATGCAATAATTTTGCAATGCTCATCGCTTTATCTTCCTTTGTGTCATCAAACGCTGTCATGTTTTCAATAATCGTTCCTTGAAAAATAACATTATCAGGCTCAATTAAACCAACATGTCTTACTAACTCTTCGGAAGTTAGGCAATCAGCTTGTATTCCATCTATCGTAATGCTTCCACTTGATGGTTGCATTATACCCGCCATAAGCTTTAATAATGTTGATTTTCCAGAATTATTTGGACCATGAATACCAATGACGTCTGGTGTTTTTGCTATTAAGCTTAAGTTATTAAATAACTGTCTATCCCCATATTCAAAATTTATATTTTCAATTACTAAATCACCTAACTGATCTTGATGACTAAGATCTGGATCTCTTTTCATTTGTGATATTGAGAATAATTCATCAGCTTTTTCATTTGCAATTTTATAATCTTGGTATTGTGTCCATAAAAATAATGATTTACTAATAGGTTGTATTAATCGGCCAGATAATAAAACAATTGCAATTAAAGCTCCTGTTGTTAAATTTTGATCAATCACCATTGGGGCACCAAAAGCAACAACAGCTACTATCATAACCTCGTTGAATAAACTACTAAAAGCACTCCCTTTTGTACTTGCTATCGACACATCGTAACTGCTTAATGTTGATTTTTCTTCTAAACGCTCAAATCTTCTTTGAAATATATGCTCTAAACCATAAGATTTTATCGAATGAATACCCTGCAGTGATTCAATCATAAAATTATATTTTTCATCGTCATTTTGGTCTTGATCCTTTAAAGCTCTAACTAGTTTTTTACCCGAACGCCAGCTAATAAAACAAAATATAGATATCAAAATTATTGGCACTAGAACCAAAGGTCCCGCAATGTACCAAATTAGGCATAAGAATATTAACGCAAATGGTATATCCACCATCGACACTAAAGACTGACCACTATAAAAATCCTTCATTTTTGTAAAAGAATTTAAATTTTGCATTTGTTTGCCAGTCCCCTCTTGTTTTATTTTTATAGGATCAGCATTAATGTATTTTCTAGTAGCATTAGCATCTAATGTATACTCATACATCATACCCGCCCAGCCAGTAGCATAAGACCTAATAATACGTATAACGGACTCAAGACAAATTGCACCACACACAACTAAAGACAATATAACAAGGGTATCATAACTGTAGTTAATCATGATTCTGTCATATACTTGTAATACCATAATTGGCAATGCCAAAGATAATAGATTTGCTGCAAAACTTGCTATTATAAGCTCTGTTTTATTTAATCGAAACTTACATTCAGGGTCATTTAGCTGATGCTTACCTATTAAATCCATTGCACTTAATCCTCAATATTACTAATATTTAATTATAGTGTGGATTACATAAATATTACAGTATTAGAATGTTACTAAGACGAAAATGACATTAATAAAAAATTTTAAAGTGACTATTTTGACGCTAATTTGTTATTTAAAAAGCTCATCTGATTCATTAAATATGATTTAAACTTTAACTGGCATAACAACAAATTGGCTTTGTAAACCTGAAGCTAATTTAATTAAAATTGGCGAATTA